>Ga0207159_1033_pt3 | contig 36006 bp, 30 predicted proteins | sample Alteio_BWMinHeat_23_FD_153511 | JGI IMG/M metagenome (GOLD analysis project Ga0207159, IMG submission 153511) | Enriched cells from forest soil in Barre Woods Harvard Forest LTER site, Petersham, Massachusetts, United States -... | ecosystem: Environmental > Terrestrial > Soil > Temperate forest >... | reverse complement strand
ATGGTATCCATCTTCAACTATGGTTTTAATGCAGCACAAAACGCTTTTAAAGCAGCCGGGGTAGAGTATTATTCCTTAACAAATTATTCTGTATTGATTAGTTTAGCTTTGGAAAAGGGCAATATATCGGTTGAAACTGAAAAAATATTGTTGCAATGGCGTGAAGACCCAGCCAACTGGGCGGGACTAAAATCTAATGAATAATATATGAATAAGAACCTCTTAATTATTTGTATGCTTGCTGTATGTATAACAGCAAAGGCGCAGGTAACACAGCAAAAACCTCTGTGGGCTGTTATAAGTGTACCGCAAATGAAATGCTGGGAGTGTAAAGACAGGCTGACAAAGTTTCTTTTAAAAGAAACAGGCCCTAATGACGAGCCAAGCATTTTACAGTTTACCATAAATTTAAACAATGCGACGGTACGCATTCAATATGTGCCGGACAGGATAACTTTGGATTATATACGTACACAAATTGCCAATGCGGGTTATGACGCCGACAGCATTAAAGCAACTGACGACAGTTATAAATTGTTACCACCTGCCTGTAAACGAAAAGACGAAGGCGGCGGCCCCCAAAAAGGAAAACCTTGCAATATTCCACCGGATGGACAGTAATTTGACCACAGACATAAATATCATTATAAAGGCCGGAACTGTTAAAGAAGTGTTATTGCTGCAGCAGGTTAGTATTGTTACGTTTATTGATACGTATGCCACATACAATACACCTGAAAATATGCAGTTATATATTGACACATATTTTAATTATGACCGGTTATGGAATGAACTAAATGATACCGCTATACAGTATTTTCTTGCTTTTATAAACGATGAGATTGTGGGGTATATTAAGCTGCGTACCGTTGATGAACCGGTTGAACTGGAAGGTAAGAAGCACATTGAGATAGAACGGATATATGTACTGCCTGAACATAAAGGCAGGCAAATAGGTAAAAAACTTATTAGTCATGCTGTTGGCATAGCTACACAACAGCAATACCAGGTAATATGGCTGGGTGTTTGGGAAGAGAACAAAAATGCAATCACTTTTTATACAAAACAAGGCTTTGCTATTTTTGGCGAACATTCCTTTGTTTTGGGAACAGAGCCACAACGAGATTGGCTTATGAAGAAGGAACTGAAAGCAGTGGGTGCATAGTTCATGGAAAGAAGCTGGTAACCCGTAGCAAAAAAGTGCTTATTACTTCAATCCCCAGGATCATCCTTGTATTTTTCCCAAATAATTTTTTAAGTCAGAAAGGCTTGCCTAACTTACGGCTATTCGGTCATAACAAACTGCTTAACTTGTTTATGATCTTCACGAAATAAAATTTTATGCTTTTTAGCAGCAAGAAAACAATCAAATTACCTGCATTAACCCAATTAAAAAAAGCCTTTTATTATTCCTCAGTAGCCCATGAAAAAAATATCAAAGATGTTCAATCCTTTGCTGAAGAACAGGAAAGTAACACTTTATCACGCCGCCGTTTTGTAAGTGATATGGCCAAAACAGGTGTTATAGCCAGCACTGTTGGTTTATACCAGGCATGCAATTCTTTCAATAAGAAAACGCAGCCTTCTATTGCAATTATAGGCGCAGGCATTGCAGGGCTGCATGCAGCATATATGTTGCAACAGGCCGGTTATAAAGCAGATGTATATGAAGCAAGTGGCCGTGTTGGCGGGAGGATATTTTCTGTTCCTGGTGTAATGGGTGAGGGGTTATGGACAGAAATGGGCGGTGAGTTTATAGATACAGATCATACCGATATGATGAATTTGGTAAAGCATTTTAACCTGCCGGCAATTGACCGTAAATCGCCTTCAGAACTGGCATTGAAGGAATATTCCTATTACTTCAATAAAACGCATTACGAGCTTAAGGATGTAATGAATGCTTTAGGGCCGGTAATACCACAGCTAAAAAAAGATATTGCTTCTGTTTCTCCTGATCTTTCTTATATAAAACATTCTGCTGCCGATATTGAGATGGATAATATGACCATTATGCAGTACATAGAAAAGCTTGGAATAACCGGGTGGCTTAAATCTTTCATCTATAACGGGTATACCGCAGAATATGGAATGGAAGCAGATGAACAGTCAGCTCTAAACTTTCTTGGCCTCATAAGCTTTGACGATAATGGATTTAGGCCTTATGGCAACAGCGACGAACGGTTTTCGGTAGCAGGAGGGAATGAAAAAATATGTAGGGCGCTTGCAGAAAGTTTAAAAACGGATATACATAAGGGATATACACTTACGGCCGTTAAGCAAAATAACATTAACCGGTATGTACTTACTTTTAATAAAGACGGTAACAGACCGGAGGATATTACTGCGGATATAATAATACTCACTTTACCTTTCAGCGTGTTGCAGGATGTGGATATTAAAATACCGTTGCCGGGATGGAAACAAAAAGCCATTAAGGAACTCGGTTACGGAACCAATTCAAAAATATTTGCAGGTGTTAAAGAAAGGGTTTGGCGCAAACAGGGATATGCAGGATATACATTTACAGACAATGGTTTAATGAATGGGTATGACAGTACACAAATGCAGAATAATAACCAGGGCGCAGGAGTATTTACCATTGCGCCCGGGGGCAAACAGGGTATGCAGGTTGGCACCGGCGATGTTAAGTTGATGCAGCAAAATGCGCTTGAGCAACTGGATGAAATTTATCCGGGTACAAAACAGCAATTTAATGGCAAGCTTCAATATTGGAACTGGCCCAACTACCCATTTGCAAAGTGCAGTTATATGTCATTAAAAGCAGGGCAGTACACCACTTTATCAGGAACGCAATTTCAGCCTGTAGATAATATGTATTTTGCAGGAGAGCATTGCAGCATAGCATCACAGGGCTTTATGAACGGTGGTGCCGAAACAGGAAGGATGGCTGCAGAACTCATCATAAAAAAACTAAAAACGAAGTAATTTATTGAAACGATGTTTATTGCGCTTACTTCTTTTCAAGCAAATTCAAGGCATACAAATATCCGTCTGCGCTTCCAAAATAAACCACACCATCTAAAACAGCAGGACTTGAAACAATAGGGCCAAGCATATATAATTTATTCATACCCGCTACCGTACTTGAATATAAGGATAGGTCTGCTCCGGTTACTAAATGCGAAAAATCAAGCATATTATCTTTCAATGTTTCTCCTGCATATTTCTTTCGTCCTTCGGTAAAAAACTTATCAGTTATATTGCCATTGGTAATATCAACAGCAAGAAATTGCCCTGTAAAATCGCCAAAATAAGCCGTGTTGCCTGCAATGGCGGGTGATGAGTATACATATCCGTTTGCTTTCGCATGAAAAATTTCTTTCCCTGTTTGGGCATTAAAGGCAAGTAACAGGTAAGTGTCGGATGTGCCGGTGTAAACAACACCGTCTTTTGCTGCGGCCGTAGTTAGTACCCATGAGTTATTGGCAGAATATTTCCACGTTATTGCTCCTGTTTCTGCATTCAGGGCATAAAAATAACCATCCCTTGCACCAAAATAAACCATATTGTTATACACCAACGGCGATGCCTGTATCCCTTCAAGCAAATGATAGGCAGTATCAATACCTGTTTTAAATTTCCATTTCTCTTTGCCCGTTGCTTCATCCAAAGCATAAAGATAAGTATCCCAACTGCCAATATAAACAGTATTGTTGTGAACAGCCGGGCTTGTATGAACGATGCCGTTTGTTTTAAATTGCCATTCCAGGTTTCCTGTAGTTGCGTTCAGGGCATATATATTTCCGTCACTACTGCCAAAGTAAACACTGTTATTATCTACCACAGGTGATGAAAGAAAAAAATCAAATGGGTCCTCCATAAATTCATCAGCGGGTTTCATTGTCCATAACCCCTTTCTGCCGGAAAGTTTTTCCCCATTAGTTTTAAATTTCCATTTTAAGGCGCCGGTAACTTCATCAACGGCATAATAAAAACCATCAAAGCTTCCGAAAAATACCGTATTATTATAAACAGCAGGAGAGGAATGTACAGCACCACCGGTTAAAAACTTCCATTTCAGAGTTCCGTCTTTTATATCTACAGCATACAAATTTTTGTCTTCACTGCCTATATAAGCAGCGCCATCCGTTACCGCCGGAGATGAAAATATTTTGCCACCGGTCTGAAACTTCCATTTTGTATTGCCGAAGCCGGGGTAGTTTTTTGACGGATAATCGCCCGAATGCGTTTCATCTTTATGAAACACCACAATATTTTGTTTGTCAGATTTACAGGAAATAAAAGAAACACAAGCAATAAGGCATGCAAAAAAACAATTTTTCATAGCAGGCAATATGAAAGGTTAAAAAAGTTGCCTGCTAAAAGTATATTGAATAATTAAACAAAAAAAGATAATTGTATAAACGGTTGGTTTCGCGCAATTATAACCAAGCAAACATGAAATACCTAAATTAAGGTTAACTCATTGCAACTGTTACAAATACGGGCAATCCTACCACCGCACCTGCAAAAACTAACCTGGCTGCCAATGATAATTTTGAAGACGCAATAAGCCTGTCAATGCACAGGAACCAGGCAACTACCAACCCCGTAACCCCTGCTATAACAAGCATGCTCTTTAGCATTACACTAATGGCCATTAACACTACGCTAACAATTAAGAGTACAAGTGGTGCAAATTCTTTCTTTTTCACGGTTATTATTTGATTTACACTCATTCCAATAGCGTGCCAATTTTTTTACTTATTTATAAAAACTTTATTTGGCCGTATAAATGTTCTTGTTATCTTCGAATTATATAAGCACTTATATAATTATGAATTTTTACCGGCAACTTGGTTTTCTTGTTTTTGGCAGCAGGCTCAGGAGGTTAAGCGAATCCTTCCTTGGGGATGTGAATAACATCTATAAGGCGCATAAGATCCCGTTTGATGCAGCGTGGTTCCCTGTGTTCTATATTCTTTCCAGGGAAGAGGAGGTTTCCATCAGAAAAATATCCGATCAGCTTAATATAAGTCATTCAGCAGCAAGCCAAATGATTAGCGGCCTGCAGGAAAAAGGGTATATAAAATCGACAGTTTCCAAAAAAGATGCGAGGCATAAGGTGGTAACATTTACCCCAAAGGGGCAAAAATTGTTGCAAAGGATCCAGCCTGTATGGACAGCGCTGCAAAAAGCAATGGAGGAATTAAGCGACGGTGAGGCGGAAAGCCAAAAGATACTGGTCGCCCTCTCACAAATTGAGAACAAACTGGAGGAAAAAACTTTATTTGAACGGATAGAAGATCATTTATAAACGATTGTTTGCTTATGAGGTATAATTATTTGTCACTGGATGATGACTGGTTAAGTTTTGAACAGGTAATACATTTGGTCGATAATGGAGCCAAGATCGCCATAACCTCCGGTGCGGCGGCGCGTATCATAAAATGCAGGGATTACCTGGACAAAAAAATTACGGAGAGTGATGAGCTTTTTTATGGGATCAATACAGGTTTTGGTTTTTTGCAGGATGTGAAGATTGACGGCAACCAGGTAGAGAAACTGCAATATAACCTGCTGGTATCCCATGCCTGCGGGCTTGGCGAAGAGGTGCCAAAGGATATTGTGAGGCTGATGCTCGCATTAAAAATAAAATCGCTCAGCTATGGTAACAGCGGGGTGCAGATTGATACGGTAAACCGGCTTGCGGAAATGTATAATAATGATGTATTGCCTGTTATTTATACCCAGGGCTCATTGGGTGCGTCGGGCGATCTTGCGCCTTTAAGCCACTTAAGTTTGCCTTTACTGGGTTTAGGCCAGGTTTATATCCCAACCGGTGCAAGTGAGAATAATTGGGTGAAGGTACCTTCTTCACAGGCGCTGGAAAAATTCAGCTGGCAGCCAATAAGTTTACAAAGCAAGGAAGGCCTGGCGCTGATAAACGGTACACAGTTTATGAGCGCGTATGGCATGTATTGCTTAAAGAAGTCAGCCCATCTATTAAGGATGGCCGACCTGGTAACAGCGCTATCTTTTGACGCGTTCGATTGCATCTCAGAACCATTGCACCCCAACATTCAAAGGATACGCCCGCACAAGGGGCAGGTAGAAACGGCAAAAACTATAAGTGAGTATTTGGCTGGCAGCGAAATAAATACCCGTTCGAAAAAACAGGTACAGGATCCGTATTCTTTCCGGTGTGTGCCACAGGTACACGGCGCCACCAAAGATGTATTTAACAATGTGCTGAATGTTTTTTTGACTGAGATAAATTCTGTGACGGACAACCCGAACATCTTCCCGGATGAGGACCTGATAGTAAGCGGCGGCAATTTTCACGGCCAGCCTTTGGCATTACATTTGGACTTTTTAGCTATCGCCATGAGCGAACTTGCAAACATAAGCGAAAGAAGGATATACCAGCTTATAAGCGGCCAAAGGGGCCTGCCAATGTTCCTGGTTAAAGAAGCAGGATTGAACAGCGGTTTTATGATACCACAATATACGGCCGCGGGAATTGTGAGTGAGAACAAGCAGTTGTGTACGCCCGCATCGGTTGATTCCATCTCATCATCCAATAACCAGGAAGATCATGTAAGCATGGGCGCCAATGCAGCCACAAAATGCCTGCGTGTAATAAATAATGTTGAAAAGGTACTGGCAATAGAGTTGCTGAGTGCCGCACAGGCATTGGATTTTAGGAGGCCATTAAAAACATCGCCGGTATTGGAAGAACTGCATGCATCCTTTAGGCATACCGTTAGTTTTAATGAAGCAGACAGGGTATTGCATAATGATATGGTGAAAGCGATAGAATTTGTAGGGGGGAGGCAAGTGGAAGAGATTAGCAGAAAATAAAATGATTTCGTAATTTTAAGAAAATGATTTGTTATGGAAGCTATCGATCATGAACTATCACATCAGCGATCTACTATGCTAAATGAACAACAGCAGCAAATGCTCCGTTTATTTAAGACCCCATTGCCGGAAGAAGACTATAAGCTGATAAAAAGGGAAATACTTTTCTTAAAGGCAAAAATGATAGATACAGCATTAGAACAATGGGAAAATGAGAATAATGTTACTGCAGATGATTATGAAAAATGGAGTAAAGAGCATTTTAGAACACCATACAACCCAAAATGATGAGGGTTATCATAGATACAAATGTTTTAATTAATTGTATAGGCGCAAGAACAAAACATCATCTTATATGGCAATCATTCCTTTCTGGTAGTATTATTTTGTGTGTTTCAGTTGATATTTTGTTTGAATATGAAGAACTGGTTACAATTAAATATCCGTCTCATATTGGGAGTGGTATTATAGACGTTTTGGCAGACCCCGAATATGTAAGGCGAATAATAGTGTATTATTATTGGAATGCTGTAGTTGCCGATTATGATGATAATAAATTTTATGATGCTTCCGTTGCGGCTAATGCAGAATATCTCGTAACAAACGATACACATTTTAATGAAGCCAAAAAAATTTCGTTCCCGAAGGTGAACGTTATTTCTGCGGATGATTTTTTAGTTGTATTGAGGTCTTTATAGAAATTGAAACTGAAAAATATATTCCAAATCAATTTGTTTAACTATATCCAGCAGCTGAAGGGTGTGACACAACAACAGCTTAATATTTGCTCAAAAGTTAAGTACAAAAAAATAGGGTTAATCAGTTAAATATTATAAAATCGTGGTTCAATCAATTATCCCAAAAACACCAACCGGTACACAGCTAACCTGTAAAGGGTGGATACAGGAAGCGGCGCTGCGTATGCTGCTGAATAATTTAGACCCTGCCGTGGCGGAACGCCCGGAAGACCTGATCGTGTATGGAGGCCGTGGCAAGGCTGCCCGCAACCACGAAGCATTGCATAATATAATCGCTTCTTTAAGGTCGCTGGAAAACGATGAGACGCTTTTGATCCAAAGTGGCAAGCCTGTCGGCATACTGCGTACCCATACCGATGCGCCAAGGGTATTGATATCAAACAGCCAGTTGGTACCCAAATGGGCCACCTGGGAACATTTTGATGAGCTTGAAAAAAAAGGCCTGATGATGTATGGCCAAATGACTGCCGGCAGCTGGATATATATCGGGTCCCAAGGCATTGTGCAGGGCACGTATGAAACTTTTTCAGCCGTTGCCAACAAGCACTTTGGCGGCACACTAAAAGGTACATTAAGTGTTTCCGCGGGGCTTGGCGGTATGGGAGGGGCGCAGCCTTTGTCCATCACCATGAATGAGGGGGTTGCGCTGATAGCCGAAGTGGAAGAATGGCGTATTGATAAACGTATTGAAACGCGATACCTTGATGTAAAATATACGGATATTGATGAGGCCATAGATGCTGCATTAATTGCCAAAGCTAACGGTGAGGCACTAAGCATAGGTGTGTTGTGCAATGCTGTGTTACTGTTACAAAGATTAATTGAAAGAAAAATAGAAGTAGACGTACTTACCGATCAAACATCTGCACACGATCCGCTGATCGGCTATATACCACACACGTTGACCAATGAACATGCAAATGTTTTGCGTAAAAAGAATCCCGCTGAATATCTTGAGTTAAGCTATGACAGTATGAGACTTCATGTGGAACTGATGCTTGAACTGCAAAAACGGGGCACTGTTACCTTTGATTACGGCAACAACATACGTGCAAGGGCGCAGGAGCGGGGTTTAAAGAATGCCTTTGACTTTCCAGGGTTTGTGCCTGCTTACATACGGCCATTGTTTTGTGAAGGCAAGGGCCCTTTCCGCTGGGCAGCATTAAGTGGTGATCCCAATGACATAGCCGTTACCGATGAAGTAATTGCAGATATGTTTCCGCACAATGAAAGTTTACAGCGTTGGTTAAAGCTTGCCAAAGAAAGGATAGCCTTCCAGGGGCTGCCCGCCCGCATTTGCTGGTTGGGGCAGGGCGAAAGAGAAAAGGCCGGCCTCGCATTTAATGAACTGGTAAAAACAGGAAAAGTGAAAGCGCCTATTGTTATTGGCAGGGACCATCTTGACACAGGAAGCGTAGCCAGCCCAAACCGCGAAACAGAAGCCATGCTGGATGGCAGCGATGCAGTGGCCGACTGGCCCCTGTTAAATGCGTTGTTAAGCACAGCAGGCGGAGCGAGCTGGGTAAGCCTGCATCATGGTGGTGGCGTTGGCATGGGTTACAGCATTCATGCAGGGATGGTGATAGTTGCGGATGGAACAGAAGAAGCCGCGAAACGTTTAAGCCGTGTGCTGCGAAATGATCCGGGTATTGGTGTGATACGCCATGCCGATGCAGGCTATGAACTGGCCAAACAAACTGCAAAAGAGTTTGGATTGGATCTTGAGCAGAGGGTAAGCTCTGGAGAATAATTAAGAAAAATGAACGCCAGATGTTGGCTTTTTTTATGCGGCAGATCATTCCTGTTTCATATTACTTTATGAGGCTGACGTTTATTTGGCACGGTTTTCACACTTACTCAGGCATTAACTAAAAAAGTAAAGTATGAAAGCATCATTTATTAAACTTGATTGTCTTGAAGAAACAGAAGACGGAACTGTAACGGTAAATGCAAATAATATTTCCTCTATCAGGCGTGTCAACTATAACGACATTGTGCAAACAATGGTATTGATGATCGGAGGCGAACGTTTCGGGGTAAATCAAACACCAGAGGAAGTGATTGAAATGGCCGAGAATGCCGCATCCCACAGTTTTGCATAAAATTCAATAAATATCTTACATTTTAAAAGCGCATGATGAATGCGCTTTTTGTTTTTATGTCACTTTCCTCGGTAATTTTAAGGCTGTAATTCTTTTTGTATGCCACAATATCTAATACTCGCCGGCGATTTTACAGATGACGAAGCGTTGAGCAGAAGATTGTCAGTCCGTGAGGAGCACCTGGCGCGGATGCGTGAGGAGAGGGAGAAAGGGAATTTTGAGTCAGGAGGCGCAAAACTGGATCCGGCAGGAAAAATGATTGGCTCCATGCTGGTAATAAATGCGGAAAACGAGCAGGCTGCCTGGCAGTGGCTGGAGAAGGACCCTTACGTTACCGGGAGGGTTTGGGAAAAGATCGAGGTTCTTCCTTTTAAACTGGCAGATGTTTAAATACTGCATAAATGTTTTGTACCCTGGCATATCCGCCCGATTATTTCCGCAATCCGCAACAAAATACTTAACTAACTGTTGTGGTACAATTATGTAATTTTACCTAACTTTCAACTATGATAGGACACAGATTTGTGCAGTATGATCCCAACGCACAGGGGAAAACACGTTTTGAGCAGATGCTCGATCTTTTTATGCAGTTGCTTACTTATACCAATGGAGATGTAGCAGAAGCTTTGCAATGGATGAACGAACTGGATAAAAAATACCAGCTCACGGATGATGAATATGGCATGGGTGATTTTATTGATGACCTTAAGCAAAACGGGTATATCAAAGAAGATCAGCAAACCGGCACCATTGAAATAACAGGCAAAAGCGAACAGACCATCCGCAAGCGCAGCCTTGAAGAGATATTTGGGAAATTAAAAAAGACCCGCCAGGGTAACCACAATACCTTTAAACCCGGACAGGGGGATGAGCAGAACCCGGAGACGCGCCCTTTTCAGTTTGGGGATATGCTTGAGCAGATAGACTTTACAGAAAGCATACGCAATGCCCAGATCAATCATGGCGTAGAAAGCTTTAGTATGCAGGAAGACGACCTGCAAATTCGCGAAACGGATTTTAAAGCTCAGACATCTACTGTACTGATGATTGATATTTCGCATTCGATGATCCTGTATGGCGAGGACAGGATAACCCCGGCAAAAAAAGTGGCTATGGCCCTGAGTGAACTGATCACTACCAAATATCCAAAAGATACGCTGGACATCGTAGTGTTTGGCAACGATGCCTGGCCCGTGGAGATCAAAGACCTGCCTTACCTGCAGGTTGGCCCTTATCACACAAATACGGTTGCAGGGCTGGAGTTGGGGATGGATATTTTACGGCGCAGGCGCAACCCCAATAAGCAGATATTTATGATCACAGATGGTAAGCCTACTTGCTTAAAGATCGGCAAGAAATATTATAAGAACAGTTTTGGGCTTGACCGGAGAATTACAACACGTTGCCTTAACCTTGCGGCGCAATGCAAGAAATTAAAAATACCTATCACCACTTTTATGATAGCCTCCGATCCTTACCTGCAGCGTTTTGTAACGGAATTTACCGAAATAAATAATGGTAAGGCTTTTTTTGCGTCGCTGGACAAACTCGGTGCATTTATTTTTAAGGATTTTGAAAGCGGAAAAAGGAAAACGGTATATTAAGAAAAGTCATTAAGTCATTGCATAAAGTAATCTTTAAGAATTAATTTGTACATTGAAACAACATTGCAGCTATGGCTGAATTTATTGTAAATATAGCCCCTGAAAAAGAGGCATTGGTAAAAGAACTGGTTGACCAGTTGGAGGATAGCGTTATGGAAGCAAAGCAGAAAATAAAAACAAAAAAAAGGCCTGCCAAAGAAAAAATCGATCATACTTTTCTATTTGGCAAGTGGAAGGATTTTGATATAGATGCAAAGAAATTGCGGGATGAGCTATGGACAAGAAAATTTTAGCAGATACTGGTGCGATGATAAAATCTTATCGCGGCAATAAGATTAAATACAATCAGCTGGAAGTGATCAAAGGAAAATTTGCTATATCAGTTGTTACTTCATTTGAATTATTAAGCGGGTCAAAAAATATTAAACAATCCGCGTCAATAAGAAAGGAATTAAAAGCATATAATATTTTACATTTGTGATTCTGAAATATCTAAAATTGCTTTTCAATTATTTTCCAAATATTCGGTAACGAAGCAGCCTAAAATTCCTGATTTTTTAATTGCTGCAACTGCAATTCATTATAACCTGCAACTTTATATTGACAACAAAAAAGATTATGACTTTATTGAAGGCGTGGAATTTTTTAAAGAAAGGTAATGTAAATAAGGGGCTTGCTGTTGCGCTTTTATTTTGCTCATTTGAAGCGTTTGGCCAGGTTAGGACTGGTATAACAGCATATATTTCAAAGCCTGGCGTTGTGAAAATGACAAAAGAAGAATTCATAAAGGTTGATAGTATTGCGGTCAGCTTAAACGGGGCAACAATAATCAATTATGGAGTAACTATTGCAGGATTAAAAAACGGAACTTTTTATTACTGGCACGTTATAGGCAATAAAATGTCAAAGGATGTAAAGAATTTGTTAGTTGACAATTGTAATTGTTCGGTTGTTTTTGACGAAATAAGGGTTTTAGATAAAAAAGACACGAGTATGGTTTCGCCCATAATTGTACAAATACAATAAAGCCGCAAATTGTTCCCTTAGCACAAGAGCGCGAGACTCCAGGGAGCCCGGTGGAAACAACGCCCAATAAATACAAAAACTGGATAAACAATAAATAATAACGAATGAATATTGAGAAGATCAAAACATTAGGGGATTTAAAAAAGAGCGGATATAAACCGATGTCTATAAAGGACGAGATACGGAAGAACCTTATTGAAAAGATACGGCATAAAGAAAATCCATTTCCCGGCATATTGGGGTATGAGGATTCCGTGATACCTGATACGGAGCGAGCCTTGCTTAGCAGGCACAATATTTTATTTCTTGGTTTACGCGGCCAGGCTAAAACCCGTATGGCCAGGCAGATGGTGCATTTGCTGGATGAATATATTCCCACTGTTGCAGGCAGCGAAGTAAATGACGACCCAATGAAGCCTCTGAGTAAATATGCCAAAGACCAGATTGCAGAACATGCGGATGAAACGCCCATACATTGGGTGCACAGGAGCGAACGGTATGGTGAGAAGTTAGCTACACCGGACGTTAGTGTGGCCGATCTTATAGGCGATATTGATCCTATTAAGGCTGCAAACCTGCGCCTGAGTTTTGCTGATGAACGGGTTATACACTACGGCATTATTCCCCGAAGCAACCGCAGCATATTCGTGATCAATGAGATCCCCGATCTCCAGGCGCGTATACAGGTAGCGCTTTTCAATATACTAGAGGAAGGCGATATACAGATACGCGGCTTTAAATTGCGCATGCCGCTGGACATACTGTTCGTATTCACTGCCAACCCGGAAGATTATACTAACCGCGGCAGTATTGTTACACCTTTGAAAGACCGCATACAAAGCCAGATACTTACGCATTACCCCAGAACAATTGAAACATCACTCGCTATTACCGAACAGGAAGCGGATATCCTGGATGAACAAAAGGCGAGGGTCAATGTAAGCGACATTGTAAAGCGTTTAATTGAGCAGGTAGCCTTTGAGGCGCGCAGTAACGAATACGTGGATAAAAAAAGCGGTGTTAGTGCAAGGCTTACCATTGCCGCATTCGAGAATGCAGTAAGCAGCGCCGAACGGAGGGCTATTATTCATAATGAGAAGCAAACACAAATATGGATAAGCGATCTTGTAGGCGTTATTCCCTCCATTACAGGAAAGATAGAATTAGTTTATGAGGGCGAGCAGGAAGGACCTTACCAGGTAGCGGTGAACCTGCTTGATAAGGCCATACGTACGCAGTTCCTTACCTATTTTCCGAACCCTGAGGCAATGAAGAAAAGGAAGAACACAGGCAAACCTTCGCAGGCCTTGAAAGAAGATGACAGCCCATATAAAGCCATTACAAAATGGTTTGACAGTGGCAACCAGGTAGATCTTTTTGTTGATGTGAAAGATGCTGAGAAGGTGCAGGTATTATATAAAGTTGACGGGCTGTTTGGATTAATAAAAAAATTCTTTCCTCATGCCAATGAAAGAGAAAATGCATTGATGATGGAATTTGTATTGCATGGGCTGGCAGCTTATTCGTTAATAAGCAAAAAAGTTATTGAAGGAAAAATTGAATTTAAAGATCTTATTGGCAGCATGATGAATTTAGGAAAGATGAATTACAGCGAAGACGAGGATGATCTGAGTAGTGATGATTTTAGATAAGTATCCGGGGGCGTTCTGCATAACAATGTTTCACTTCCTGCAGAAAGGTCTTTGCCAAACTACCGGGCTGGCAAGGACCCTTCTATATAATATTCACTTCCCTTTCGAGCGTGACACCAAATTTGGATTCAACGCTCTCAATAATTTTTCCTGATAATATATATATATCCTGGCCTTTTGCATTTCCATAATTTACCAACACAAGCGCTTGTTTTGCGTGTACGCCTGCATCGCCTTCACGGTACCCTTTCCAGCCGCATTGTTCAATCATCCACCCTGCTGCAACTTTTGTCATGTCCTTGTTAACAGGATAACCAGGTATATTCGGATATATCTTTTTCAATTCTTCAAATTTGCTGACCGGTATTTCGGGATTTTTAAAAAAACTGCCTGCATTTCCTATTACTACGGGGTCAGGCAATTTGGATGAGCGGATATTGATAACTGCCTGCGAAATTGCCTTAATTGAAAGCTCCCGTACCTGCAATTTTTCCAATTCCTGTTCAATCGCACCGTACGATGTATTATAAACCGGTTGCTTGCGCAGGCGGTAAATAACATTTAATATTACAAACTGGCCTTTATGCTTCCTTTTAAATACACTTTCCCGGTAACCAAATTCACAATCGTTTACAGAGAACTGTACTATTTTCTTATCCCGTATGTGGTAAGCTTCTAATGACTCAAACACATCTTTTATCTCCACGCCATAAGCGCCGATATTTTGCATAGGCGATGCACCAAGACAGCCAGGTATTAAACTCAGGTTTTCGAGTCCTGCAAAATTTCTTTCAATGCAGTACATCACAAACTGGTGCCAGTTCTCGCCGGCGCCTGCTTTTATGTAATAATGCAGGTCATCTTCTTTAACCAGTTCGATGCCCTTGAGTTCATTTTTTAAGACGAGGCCATCAAAATTCCTTGTGAACAAAATATTACTCCCGCCTCCAAGTATCATCGGGTGTGGCGAACGATATGCAGAAAGTGAAGAAGAAAGCAGTTCCTGCAATTCCTCTATCGAGGAAAATGTCGAAAAATATCTTGCTCTGACATCAATCCCAAAAGTGTTGTATGGTTTAAGTGAGATATTTTGCTGAATTTGCATGCTACAAAATAACAAAATATATGCCGTTACAATCAGCAGTAGTAATTGGTGCAACAGGTTTAACAGGCGGCTATGTTGTAAATGAGTTATTAAATGATGAAACTTTTGGAGAAGTAACAATATTGGCCAGGCGGGAATTTGGTTTAAGGCATCCTAAACTTAAAGTAAAGGCCGTTGATTTTAATGATATGAACGATTACAAAAATAAGCTTGGAAAAGGGGATACCATTTTTTGCTGTATTGGCACTACACAAAAGAAGGTAAAAGGTGATAAAGCCGCGTACCGGAAAGTTGATTTTGATATTGTTGTAAATGCAGCAAAGCTTGGCAAACAGGCAGGCTTTGAAACTTTTTTATTGGTATCGTCAATAGGGGCTAACACAAAAGCCGGTATTTTTTATTTAAAGTTGAAAGGTGAAGTAGAAGATGCCGTTACGGCCGTGGGGCTAAATACCATCCACATTTTTCGTCCATCCATGTTATTGGGCAAACGGAATGAGCGCCGTTTTGCAGAAGGTTTAATGCAGGGTATTATGAAAGGCATTTCTTTTTTACTTGCCGGCCGCTTAAGAAAATATAAGTCAATTGAAGCATTAACGGTTGCCAGGGCTATGGTAGCCGCGGGAAAGAACAATGATGCCGGTAACCATATTTATATGTATGATGAGATATTAAAGCTGGCAGGCAATAGTTAGGCTGCGCCATCATTCACCTGTATAGGGGTCGCCGATCTTCTTTGCAAAATATTTTATATTTGAAAATGTTACCGTGCAGCTTTTACCTGTTGGTGATTGCGCCAGGAAGCCTAAATTGAGCGGACCAGCTGCGTTAAATTGAAAATGTCTTATCAAAAACCATTTTTCTCCGTCTGCTGAATAATACAGGGTGACAACATTATCAGCCTTGGCTATTTTATAAAATACTTTGTTGGCGGTTACCGGCACAGAATTGCAGTCGTCGGAAATATCATTGGTAACAACACTTACTACCCTGTGCGTGCCTGTATAATCTTTTTCAAAGCAGAATTTGATCCAATGAAGGTTGTCAGCTTTTAGCACAATGGCTCCGCCATCCCACTTACCCGTAAAATTGTGCTGTATAGCCGCGATCAATACAAAATTACTGTCAGGTACAAAAAGCAATTTTGGTGCATTGTCTGTATTATAGGTAACATTCGGGTCCCTGAACATATCTGTTTTTTCGCCTGCCGTTATGGTAAATGTACTTTTATTGTTTTCAAAATGTACAGGGCTGTTCTCCCAAAATAATTTATTGGGAACTGAGGCAATTGTAACAGAATCTTTGTTTTGGGCATGAGCAGCAATTATTCCAAAAAGCATTATCGAAACAAAAAAAATACTTACAGTATTGCAATTTTTTTTCATAAAGCAGGTTTGTAGGATGGTTAAAGTATTAAAGTTAAAAAAATAAGTAACACGCATTATATATCCTGCGGGGCTATCAGTTTTTTAAGTATTGCTGATACCTCCTTTGCGTTTTCCATTACTATTAAATGGCCGCCATTTTCTATTGTGTAATTGCAGGTAACAATTTTGTAAGGCAAAATTCTATCTGCCGTGCCATGAATGTGGGTAATATTTGGCGGCGCAACCATATTTTCCCAATGTATAAGGGCATAAACAGCCCATTTATTAAAGGATACATTAGCGTTCTTAATAACATTTTGATAGATCTCTTTTCCTTTTTTGCTCCTTACACCAAATTGGTTTTCATAATTCCTCATAAAGAATTTTTGCAGCCCGCCTGGTAACCATTTATATACCGGAAAGTATTTGCCAAACCTGTACAACCCTGGTATTTCTTTTTTAGTTTTGGAGCTTGATATTATAATAACAGGGGTTTTGGGGTAACATTTTGCTATTTCTGTAGCCAGCATTCCTCCGAATGATAAACCAACTATAATAGCATCACCGGGTATATATTGTTCTTTAATTCTAAGTGCATACTGTTGCAGGGTTTCATTATAGCGCGGGCCTATCCAGTCGATAAACACGGGCTCACAAAACGACAGGTCGAGTAATTGAAATACCGTTTTATCTGCGCCAAGGCCCGAAAGAAAGTAAACCTTCATTATTATGTAGCTTTAATAAGGTAATAATTTCTTTTGCCTTTTTGAACTAAAACGTATTGGCCATGCAGGAGGGAGTTACTGTTAACACTAAACTGAAGATCCTCTATTTTATTCCGGTTGATGCTTATTCCTCCATTTTGTACCATTTTTCTTGCCTCACCTTTACTTGGAAAAATGCCGGTTTCTGCAAGAAAAGTGACCACATCAATGCCTGCATCTAATTTAGCAGCACCATAATCAAATTTCAACACCCCTTCCATTCCTTCAAGGTCCTCAATACTTAAAGATGAGGCCGGTGCATTTTGGTTTGCAAATAACTTTTCTGTTGTTTCAACAGCTTTTCCGTATTCTTCTTCCCCGTGCACTAGAACGGTTATCTCTTTTGCAAGTATTTTTTGCAATGTTTTTTTTCCGGCATCTTTGTCGTGTTCGGCAACCAATGCGTCGATTTCCGTCGCGGCTAAAAATGTAAATATCCTTATCCATTTTTTTGCATCCTCATCCGCCGCATTCAGCCAAAACTGGTAAAACTGGTAGGGAGTTGTTTTTTCAGCATCAAGCCATATATTGCCTTTTTCGGTTTTGCCAAATTTGCCGCCATCTGTTTTGGTAAGCAGCGGGCAGGTAAATGCAAAAGCCTCTCCACCGGCCTTACGCCGTATCAGTTCTGTACCTGTAACAATATTGCCCCATTGATCGCTGCCCCCCATTTGCAGTTTGCAGTTCATATTTTCATAAAGCCAGTAAAAATCGTAACCCTGCATTAACTGGTAGGCAAATTCCGTATAGCTTATCCCGGTTTCGCCTTCAATCCTTTTTTTTACACTGTCCTTAGCCATCATATAATTAACAGTGATAAACTTGCCAACATCGCGGAGAAAATGTATAAAAGTGATGTCTTTAAACCAGTCGTAATTATTTACCATTACGGCTGCGTTGGCCTTGGATGCATCAAAATCTAAGAACTTCTCCAATTGTTTTTTTATGCCTGCCTGGTTCTTCCGCAATTGATCTTCATCAAGCAGGTTTCTTTCTTCACTTTTGCCGCTTGGGTCACCAATCATCCCAGTAGCGCCACCCACAAGTGCAAAAGGTTTGTGCCCGGCACGCTGCATATGTACCAGTAACAATATAGGCACAAGGCTGCCTATATGCAGACTGTCGGAAGTGGGGTCGAAACCGATATAACCACTGGTCATCTCCCTATTCAATTGCTCTTCTGTACCAGGCTTAATATCCTGTATCATCCCCCTCCATTTTAATTCTGCTACCAGGTTCATGCGCTAAAATTTCCGGCAAAAGTAACTACTTGTCAAGTTGCCGCAATATGAGTTAAGCATTATTTAAAGGCTCTTTTAATTAATTATTTCCCTGATTGTGCGATCTTTGAGTAATAAAGTTTAGGTTTTAGCCGGTGCCTAAGCAGCAATTTAAACTGAAAAGGTGCCCGGTATTTTTATGACCGCCAATATTAAATCCGTCTTTTTGATCAAACGTCAATTATACCCTATAAACTTGTGATATGAGGAATATCTTTTTGCTGATTGCTTTGTTGGGCATTGTTGTGGTAAAATCATTTGCACAGTCTTATCATAATGAATGGATAGATTACAGTAAAACCTATTATAAATTTAAAGTGGGGCCTTCTTTTGGTCTGGACGACGCCGGCTGGCCGATAAAAAAAGGAGTTGTGAGAATAACCCAGCCCGCACTCGCTGCCGCCGGTTTAGGTTCTATTCCCGCAGAGCAATTACAATTATTGCGCAATGGCCAGGAAATACCTGTTTATATCTCCCGTTCAACGGGTGTTTTATCATCTTCTGATTATATTGAATTTTGGGGCGAGATTGAAGACGGTAAGCCTGATAAGGATCTTTACCGTGATTCTGCCTTTCAATTAAGCACTCACTGGAGCCTGGAAACCGATTCATCAGCTTATTTTTTTACAACAAATACAGCTGGAGGTAATAAACGCTTAACCAATGTAACTAATAATGCATCTTCTGCCACCATTGTGCCGGAGAAGAATTTTATGCATACTGTCGGAAGGTATTACCGTAGCCAGCTCACACAGGGATTTAGCGTTCTTACTTCAGAGGGCATAAGTTTATCATCTTCCTCCTATGACCAGGGCGAAGGTTTTGCAAGCCGGTTAATTTACCCGGGAAGCCCGATACCGTGGACGCATTCCGGGTTGTTTATAGATACCCTGGGGGCGCCAGCTACAGCAAATTTTGTAACGTTGGGGGCGGCTTTAAACTCAAGGAATATTATTGTTTACCTGAACAATGATTCCCTGGTGCAATACCAAATGAATTATTTTTCACCGGCTATACTATCAGTTCCTGGTATTAGCCCCCATTTACTTGCCAATGATGTTGCGTCTTTCCAGTTTAAAGACTTGTCAACCGACCCGAACGATAATTTTGTTGTTGTACAGGCAGAGTTAAATTACCCACGCAAATTTAATTTGGGGGGTGATTCAAGTTTTGAATTCACCCTGCCGGCTTCGGATACAGGCCGGTATATTAAAATAACGAATTTTAGTACGAACGGAGTTACACCTGTGCTTTATGATATTGCGAATGGCACAAGGTATTTGGCTGATATATCAGTAGCAGATACTTTGCGTTTTTTGCTGCAGCCCTCCACTCAGCAATACCAATTGGCATTGGTACGGGGGGATGGCTCTTCGGCAACTTATATTACATCCTTTCAAGCAAGAAAATTCACCGATTTTACTGTAACAGCTAACCAGGGCAATTATCTCATAATAACCAACCCCGTACTTTACGGCACAGGGGGTAGTAATTATATTGAACAATACCGTGCCTATAGAAGTTCAGTCAAAGGGGGCGGTTTTAATGCAAAAATTGTTGATATACATGATTTGGAAGACCAGTTTGCTTATGGGGTAAGCAGGCATCCACTGGCCATCAAAAACTTTTTGAGTTTTGCTGAAAATAAATTTAACACCCCACCTGGCTTCGTGTTCCTTGTAGGCAAAGGCATACAATATGGAGCCTACAGGTTAAATGAGACTGACCCGTTGGTAAGCCAAACGGCCCTGGTGCCCACCTTTGGAAGCCCTGGTTCAGACAACCTGCTGGGTTCAAATAATTATAACCCCGTACCTGCAATTGCCATTGGCAGGCTTTCAGTAATAAGCCCGCAGGAAGCAGGCATTTACCTTACCAAGATAAAAGAATATGAAAGCGCGCAGCACGACACCGTTCAAACCGCTGCCAGCAAGGGATGGATGAAGAATGTTCTACAGTTAACAGGCGTGAACGACCCCACAATTGGCGCGCAATTAGACGGATATATGGCCAATTATAAAAGCATTATTTCAGATACTTTATTTGGAGGAAATGTAACAACATACAGTAAATCCGCGGACCCCGGTACTTATCCCACCGAGGTAGTTAATTTTACCAATACCTTTAACCAGGGAAGCTCCATTGTAAATTACTTTGGGCATTCTTCCTCTACGGAACTGGATTTCAGCCTTAATGACCCTTCACAATTAAACAATACCGGTAAATATCCGCTGTTTATTGTAAATGGTTGTTTGGCCGGAAACATCTTTGATTATGATGCCGGGCGTACCACCAATCTTTCTACTATTTCTGAGAAATTTATTCTTCAGCCTGAAAAGGGCGCAATAGGCTACCTGTCTTCAAGCAGTTATGGCGAAATATCCTACCTGGATATTTATACAACACAATTTTATAAATCAATTGGCATGAGAAAATATGGCCAGAGCTTCGGGTCAGTCATGCAGGATGCTTTAAGTGCCGGGCTTAATGTTACCGGGTACTCGGATTTTTTTGGCCGTATACATGCGGAGCAGCTCACTTTTCACGGGGACCCTGCCCTTACTGTAAATTCATTTAATAAACCCGATTATTATATTGATACAACCGGTATAACCGTAAGCCCCTCTTTTGTTTCCGTAGCTGATGACTCGTTTTCAGTAAAAGTGGTTATCCTCAATCTTGGAAAAGCGACAAACGATTCTGTTCATTTCTCTTTATTCCGTAAACTGCCGAACGGGGACAGCCTGAAAGTATTCAGTAAAGAATTTGCAAGTTTAAAAATTTCTGATTCTGTTACTGTAAAACTTCCGGTTATTGCGGACAGGGATAACGGGCTGGTAAAAGTAACAGCCTATATTGATGATGACAATAAGATAGCAGAAGTAAGTGAGACCAACAACATAGCCACTAAATCTATTATTGTATCGTCGGCAGAAATACGTCCCGTTTATCCATTTAACTATAGTATTGTAACAACGGATAAGGTAACGCTTGCCGCTTCAACAGCCAATCCGCTGGATACACTTAAGAAATATGTAATGCAAATGGATACTACTGCATTATTTAATTCACCGGCACTTACTTCGCAAAATATTTCATCTTCCGGAGGGGTAATTGAATATAAAAATGTAGCGCTCCCTCTTAATAATACTGTTTATTATTGGCGCGTAGCCCCTTCAGGAAAAGACCCGCACTGGAATATGTTCTCATTTACACACCGTTCCGGTGGCAATGCGGGTTTTGAACAGGGACATTTTTACCAGTTTGCACAGTCCTCTTTTAATAACCTTTTACTGGACTCAGCAACGAGAAGTTTAAGATATGGAAAAACTTTGGCCAATATGTTTATAAAGCAGGGTATATATGGATACAGCGCTGGTATAGACGCCGATTTCAGCGTTGCCATTAACGGTACATTTGTAGCGGAAAGCGCCTGTGTTGGACAGTCTATTATTTTCAACGTATTTGACCCGCTAACTTTAAAAATTTATACAAATACCAGTAATCCATATGGGGCTGCCCCCACATGCGATTCTTCCCGCGCAAACAATTTTGAGTTTTCAGTTACCGATCCAAATTCCAGGAACAATGCTGCAAGTTTTCTCAAGAATTTTGTTCACGACGGTGATTATGTTGTTGCAAGAAGTATTGATATCGGGGATTATGCCCCGGTTTGGGCGGCTGACAGTACTTATTTTGGAAGCAAAAACACCCTGTACCAGCTTTTAAAGGACCAGGGAATAGCTATAGATAACTACGATTTTCAACGCTGTTATATTTTTCTATTCAAGAAGAATGATTCCACACATTTTTCACCCATCTCCTTATTTTCAAACGGGCTTTATGATGCGATATCCCTATCGGAGAATATTTCTGTATCTGATACCCTTGGATATCTAACATCTCCGACATTTGGGCCGGGCAAAAAATGGAGTAAAGTAAACTGGACTGGTATTGACAGCAACAGTAATAACCTGACCAGCATGAATGTGATCGGTATTAACAGGAGTAACCAGGATACTGTGTTATTTAAACTTGATAAAACGCAGCATACACAGGATATTTCTTCTGTCAATGCGTCAACATATCCCAATATAATGCTTCAGATGCGCACACAGGATTCACTTACCGCGCAGCCATACCAACTAAAAGATTGGTCGGTTGAGTATACACCTGTTGCCGAAGGGGCTATAGCGCCTAATATTGGTGTTAACCTGCCGGATACGGTAAAATTTAAAGAGGATGTAAATAAAGCGGCTGATACTTTGCAGGGGTACGTAGTATTTAAAAATGTAAGTATCTCAGATTTTGATTCACTAAAAGTCAGGTTGCTGCTGTACGACAGCAATAATGTTGCACATGCCTACCCCGTACAACGTACAAAAATACTTGTAGCCGGGGATACTGCAAAGGTCGGTTTTATAACAAATATTACTTCGTTGCCACAGGGCAATTATAACCTGTTCCTGATGATAAATGCCGATAACGACCAACCTGAACAATACCTTTTCAATAACTCGCTGTATAAATATATTTATGTGCTGCGTTCAAACGTGGTACCTGTTCACTTGCTTTCATTTACCGGTCAGCCCGATGCCAAAGGAGTACTGCTAAACTGGAAGGTGGAAAATGAATTGAACTTTAGTTATTACGGCGTAGAATATAGCACAGATGGAAGGCAATTTAGCCAGGTAGGTTCAGTTGCCGCAAAGGGTGCAGCAGGTTATAGTTTTTTACATACTAACCCCGTTATAGGGAATAACTATTATAGGCTGAAATTGGTGGATAAAGACGGCCTTTATAATTACTCACAGGTGATTGACATTAATTTCGGCGAGAGTGTGATAAAAGTTTATCCTAATCCGTTCAGTTCTTCGCTGAATATATCATTAAACACAAACATCAATGGCAAAAATATAATAAGGGTGCTCGATCTTGGTGGAAAACAGTTAATGGAGAAAACATTTGCAGGCGGGAATATCACCCTGGATGTAAGTAACCTTGCTTCAGGAACTTACCTGGTACAGGTAAACAATGGTGTTACCGTTAAATCATTCAAAGTGCAAAAACAGGATAAATAGCGGGAAAAGATACATCAAGTATGCTTTTTAAAGATTTGTTATTTATTGGCATACTAAACAGGCATAAAATAGCGTATATCATCTTACAGCAAAATGTTTTTTACAAAAACATTGTTGTAACTTAAACTTCATGAATTTAAAAAGGCTGCTGCTTATTTTCATACCTGGCATGTTGTTGTGTACTGTTCCCTGTTTTGCGCAGTTCAGAAAGTATTCTAATGAATTTCTTAACATAGGGGTAGGGGCAAGGGGCCTTGGCATGGGCAGTACGCAGGTGGCAAGTGCTGATGATGCGACAGCAGGTTACTGGAACCCGGCCGGGCTCGTGAACGTTTCTGAGAACCCCACTGTTTCTTTGATGCATGCCGATTATTTTGCAGGCATAGGCAAATATGATTTTCTTTCGGCTGCAATGCCCATAAATGGCGGGAATAAAACACTTGGCATTACTATGTTGAGGTTTGGGGTGGATGATATCCCCAATACATTATATCTTATTAACCCCGACGGATCTGTAGATTACAACAATATCCAGTCATTTTCTTCCGCTGATTATGCTTTTCTCTTATCCTATTCGCAGGTAATAAAAAATGATGATGACGTGCAGTTCAGCTGGGGTGCAAATACAAAGATCATTTACCGGAAGGTAGGAACTTTTGCCACGGCGTGGGGGTTTGGGTTTGATTTTGGGTTATTATATAAAACGCCAACCTGGCGTTTTGGCGTAACTGCAAAAGATATTACTACAACTTTTAATGCATGGTCGTTCTCCTTCACAGACCAGGAAAAACAGGCTTTATACCTTACCGACAATGATATTCCTGTAAAATCAACGGAACTAACTGCGCCAAGCTGTCTTTTTGGAGGAGGGTATAATTTCCCCATTGGTGAAAAATTTCACTTGCTTGCTGAAACAGACCTGGACTTTACTTTTGGTGGACGAAGAAATACCTTGATTAGCTCGGATTACATTAATGTTGACCCTAAGATAGGGCTGGAGGCAAATATTAATAATACAGTATTTATCAGGGCAGGGGCATCTAATTTTCAGCAGGGCCTTGCAGACGGGGATACACTTAATCAAAAAAAAGTCTGGATATTTCAACCCAGTATTGGCGCGGGCTTTAAAATTGGCAATGTGGCGATTGATTATGCTTTTACTAACCTTGCCAATCAGTCAAGCCCTTTGTACACGCATGTTTTTTCCTTACGGATTGACCTGGTGCCAAAAAATAAAGAAGGTTCATCAAGAAAAGTATATATACCTGTATTACCAAAAGCCGACAAGCCCAAAACAGGCAAAGTGTATATACCGCAATTATGAAAAAGTACATTCTTATATGGCTAATGGGGCTTACAAGCCTGGTGGTAAATGCGCAATTGTATAACAATGAGTGGATTGATTTCTCAAAAACATATTATAAATTTAAAGTTGGTTCTACAGGGCTTTATCGGATCAATCAAACTGTCTTGGCTGCTGCTGGATTAAGCAATAGCCCCGCAGAGCAATTCCAGTTATGGCGAAACGGGCAGCAGGTGGCTATTTACACCAGCAGTGCAACAGGAGTTTTGCCTGCAAATGGCTATATAGAATTTTGGGGCGAAATGAATGATGGTAAACCTGACAGGGCTTTGTATAAAAACCCCGCTAACCAGCTATCGGATGCTTTGAGCCTGGAAACAGATACTGCAATGCTTTTTTTAACGGTGAATCCCGCCGGAAATAATTTACGGATAACCGATGCTGCAAATAATGTTGCAGGCAATACACTGGCACCTGAGCCCTATTTCATATACGATTACAGGGTGAATTTTCAGCAGAATATTAACTATGGCCTCCCGCAAAACTATGGAGAATATGTGTGGTCGTCAACGTACGATGTCGGGGAATTCTGGGCCACTAATGATATACATCCCGGTGCTCCTTTTCAATTTAGCGCAGGCAATTTATATACGGCAGCAGGTGGTGCCAACGCATCTTTGCAGGCAGGTATTGCCGGTAATTCATTCCTTGGCTCTGACGGCCTGGGCCATGTAAGGTCCGTACAGGTATTTATTAATAATACCAAGGTTATCGACAGTATTTTACAACCTGTAGATGCAGGGATTTACCATGGTAATTCCATTCCCTTACCTGTTATTAACAATCCAAATGTAAATTTTTCAATCACTGACTATAACCCGTATGATGCAGATAACAATGACAGGATAGCAGCATGTTTTATTGACCTGAATTATCCGCGCCTTTTCAATTTCGCCGATTCTGCTGATTTTACTTTTACATTGCCCGCCAAAGCAAGCGGGTATTACCTCGAAATAACTAATTTTAAGTCCCGCAGCGGCATTCCGGTATTATATGATCTTTCAAACAATAAAAGGTATGCCGCCGATACATCGTCGCCCGGTATTTACAAATTGGCATTACCACCTGCCAACGTGCCCCTTAACCTGGTGCTGGTAAGCGAAGACACTTCCAATGTTACCCTTGTAAAAAGATTTGAACAGCATAATTTTATAAATTTCAGCAACGCATCCTACCAGGGAGATTACCTCATTATTTCTAATAAAATATTTTTTTCGGGGGATAGTACGGTGGGCCAGTACCGCAGCTACCGCAGCAGTTTGGCTGGTGGATCTTACCGCGCCAAAGTATATGATATTGACGAACTGGTTGACCAGTTTGCTTTTGGTATTAAAAAGGACCCCTTAAGCGTTAAAAACTTTTTGCGATATTCAAGGCATAATTTTAGCGTACAGCCAAAATTTTGTTTTTTAATAGGTAAGGCGGTTACCTATAATGATTACAGGCTTAACCAGGCGTCAAAGTTTGCTGACCAGCTAAACCTTGTACCAACTTTTGGCTGGCCTGCGTCTGATAATTTGCTGTCTTCAGAAAATTTAATGCCACTGCCCGCTACACCCATCGGGCGTCTTTCAGCCGTATACCCGTCGGAGGTTGCTGATTACCTGGGGAAAATAGAGACCTATGAACAGCAGCAGGCAAATACAATTCAAACTATAGACAATAAGGCCTGGATGAAAACGATGATACACGTAGTTGGTGCTAATGGCGACCCTGGCCTTAACCAACAGCTTACAGGATATGAGAATAATTATCAAAACATTATCAGCGGCCCGCTTTACGGGGCAAACGTCTATAATTTTAATACAACAACGGTGTCTAACGCTTACGCCGCCGGGCAGTTGCTTGCCCAATTGTTCAGTAACGGCGTAAGCGTATTAAATTATTTTGGGCATTCTGCCGCCACAACACTTGACTATAACCTTAGCAGCGCATCGCAATACCCCAACCCGGGCAAATACCCGGTTTTTATTGTTAATGGCTGTAATGCCGGTAATATATACTCCTTTGATACAACGAGGCTTACACAGATAACCTCTCTCTCCGAACTTTATGTACTCCCTAAGGGGCTTGGGGCTATCGGATTTATTGCGAGTACACATTTTGGCGTTACAAACTACCTTGATACATATAACTCGGCTTTTTATACTTCTTTAGGTTCAACAGGTTATAACCAGCCCGTCTCTACAAATATAATAGCAGGGATAAATGCGCTTTTAAATGGGGGTGGTAACCAGGGAGACCTTACAGCCATTCTGCATGCGGAAGAAAATGTATTGCATGGCGACCCTGCCTTGAAAATTAACGCTTTTGCAAAACCGGATTTTGCAGTGGAAGACCCGCAAGTTACCATTAACCCTACCTTTATCTCTGTTTCTGATAACAGTTTTACGGTAAAGGCATATTTTTACAATATTGGCAAAGCCGTAAGCGATTCTGTTTCTGTTCTCGTTACCCGCAAATATCCTGATAACAGTACGACTACACTTCTTTCAAAAAAAATATCGGTATTATTTATTGATTCAATAAGCCTTACCGTACCTGTTGTGCCAACAAGGGATAAAGGACAGAATTATATTACTGTTTCTATTAATAACGATAAAAAATATGATGAACTCAGCTTTACAAATGACAGCATAACCAAGTCGTTTTTTATATACGAAGATGAATTAACACCGGTCTATCCATACAATTTCGCAATTGTAAATAAAAGCAATATCAAACTGGTAGCATCAACTGCAAGCGCTATAAGCCCGTTAAGGCAATACGCTATGGAACTGGATACAACTGCGTTGTTTAACTCATCGTTCAAAATATCCAAAACACTTAACTCAGTAGGCGGGGAGCTTGAATTTGACCCCGGTGTTAGCTTTACTGACAGCATCGTTTACTATTGGCGTACAGCGCCTGTGCCGGTAAGTGGCCCATACCACTGGGACAACAGCAGTTTTGTTTATTTGCAGGGCAGCAGTTATGGATTTAATCAATCCCATTTGTACCAGCATCTTCAATCAGCGGTTAGCAGGATATATATTGACAGCACAAGCCGCAAATGGAATTTTACAAATAATATTATCCAGTTCACTATTACCAATACTGTTTTTAATCCTAATAATGCAAGCCAAACAGATGATGCATCCTACGCAATTAATGTAAACAATAAGCGTATAACTGCTTCGGCATGCCTGGGGCACTCCATTATTTTTAATGTTTTTGATCCCGTAACGCTCCAGCCATTTTATAATCAGCCTACTCCGTCCACCACGGGCTCAGGCGGAGTTTATGGCGGCTTTATGCAAAGCGCCGCCAACTGCGCAACGCATACAGGCACGCAGTACAATTTTGAATTTGCTTATAATACTGTTGCAGGGCGTAATAATATGGCAGCTTTTATGAACTGGGTGCCCGCGGGTTATATTGTTACTGCAAGGGTTATTATCAATGCTCCATATGATTCCACAACATTTGCACCCGACTGGAAGAATGACCCCCTGGTAAACGGTACCAACCTGTATTACAGTTTAAAAACCGCAGGTTTCGCCGGGCTTGATCAATACACATTTACAAGGGCCTGGATATTCATGTATAAAAAAAATGCAGCCTCCTTTACACCCGTATATGGTTTTACCAAAGGCAGCACAGATGTTCTGGATACCTCTATAAATGTAAGCGCGCCGGATTCCTTGGGATATATTACTTCGCCTGCGTTTGGCCCGGCTAAAGACTGGAAGCAAGTTATATGGAATGGTGCAACTGTTGATGCAAAACCCGGGGATGTGCCCACTGTTGATGTAATAGGTGTTACCGGTACCGGAGCGCAAAGCATTTTATATACCCTTAAACAAACGCAGCAAAATTTCGATATATCCTCTGTAAATGCCATAACCTACCCGTACATTATTTTGCGTATGCGCAATGCAGACAGCATAAACCTTACGCCTTACCAGTTACGGTACTGGCGGTTGTTATACGACCCCGTACCGGAAGGTGCACTTGCGCCAAACATACTGTATAATTTCAAAGACACGCTTGGCACCGGGCAAACTTCAAACGTTGCCATTGCATTTAAAAATATTGGGGATGTAGCATATCCTGACAGTATAAAAGTTAAGATGATATTATACAATTCAGGCAATGTTGCCAATATATTAACCGTAGGTAAACTAAAGAAATTAAACCCCGGTGATACGGCTGTTATTGCTTATAATATTAACTCAGCAAATTTTAGCGGCCTCAATAATTTTTACCTCGATGTAAACCCTGATAATGATCAGCCGGAGCAATACCTTTTCAATAATTTCTTTTACCGGAATATATTCGTTCAATCAGACAATTATAAACCAACCCTTGATATAACATTTGACGGCGTGCATATTCTTAATGATGATATAGTATCGGCCCATCCGCATGTATTAATAAAGATGAAAGATGATTCCAAATACCTGTTGCTGGATGATACTTCGTTAATAACTGTACAACTTCGTTACCCTGACGGCAGTGTAAGGCGCTTTCCATTTACTACCGATACACTCAGGTTTACACCTGCAGCTGCAGGCGCTGCGGAAAATGTAGCGCAGGTTGATTTTTTACCTTACCTCACACAGGACGGTATCTATACATTGTATGTGCATGGCAAGGATAAAACAGGCAACCCTGCAGGTAACGCAGACTATTCCGTATCGTTCCAGGTGTATAATAAGCCTATGATCACCAACATGTTTAACTACCCCAACCCATTCACTACTTCTACCGCATTTGTATTTACTGTTACCGGCAGCCAGGTACCCCAAAATATACGCATTGAAATTCTTACCATTACCGGCAAGATAGTACGGGAAATAACCACGAATGAATTGGGACCTTTGCATATAGGCCGGAATATAACAGAATTCAAATGGAATGGCACTGACCAATATGGTCAAAAACTTGCCAATGGAGTGTACCTGTTCAGGGTAATAACAAATCTTAATGGCCATTCATTAGATAAGTTTACCCCTTTAGACCAGTATGGCAATCAAATAAATACAGACCAATATTTCAACAAAGGATACGGAAAAATGTATTTAATGAGGTAGGCCTTGAATGAAAGGGTTAAGAAAAGTAGTTTATTTACCGTATAAAATCATTAATCTTTGCAGCATGAACAAAGTTGGTTTAGGCACAAGGGTTATAAATTTTGTTGTAGATACCTTGATTATTTTTATTATCAGTTATATATCATACCACATAAGATCGTTTTATGTATTTTATTATCATATAACAGATATACCGTTCTACTACTTTTTTTGGGCAATAATGGTCGTGTATTACTTTTTGTTTGAAACACTTTTTAAACGTACGCCCGGCAAATGGCTTTCCATAAGCAAAGTTGTTAATATAAACGGTGGTAAGCCCGCAGTTTGGCAAATAGCTGTACGCAGCCTGTGCCGGGTTTTACCTGTTGATTGTTTTTTTCTTCCCTTTATTGAGATGACACTTCACGATTATGTCAGCAGAACAATTGTGGTGGAAGCCTGAGTGTTCGAACTTTTTCAAACCACCGGAAAACTAATGATAAATTTTGTGCCTTTTTGCAATTCACTTTCAATGCTTATTGAGCCGCCAAGCGACTCTACCTGCGTTTTCGTCATAAAAAGGCCCATCCCTTTGCCTTCAATGTGATGATGAAAACGCTTGTACAATCCAAATACTTCCTTGCCTTTGCGTTTAAGGTCAATGCCAAGGCCATTGTCGGTAAATATAAGTTCAATTTTTTTTGCTGACATCCTGCTTTTTACTTCAATCACCGGGGACAGGCCTTGTTGCCTGTATTTTATACTGTTGGTAATAAGATTATAAAATATACTGTACAGGTAACTCTTTACTGTTATCAGGCTGTTTATTTCCGTAAAGTCGGTAACCAGCGTAACATCCTCCTTCAATATCAAATACTCAATACTCAGTTTTATATCCTGTACCAGGTCGGAAAAAAATATATTCTGCTTCACTTCACTCATCTCTTTTTTTATTTGTAACACATAATTCAGGTCTTTTATAATAATATCCATTTTTTCTACTGATACCGAAAGTTGTTTGGTGTACATTTTTTGAAAGTCTTCCGTTTGGCCGTCTTCCTGTAATAATTGCGAAAGACCCATTATGTTTGTTAACGGCGACCGGAGGTTATGCGATATAACGTATGTAAACTGCTCAAGGTCTTTATTACGCTGTATAAGATCCGTGGTTATCTTTTCCCTTTCAATTTCCTGTTGTTTTCTAAGAGTGATATCTGCGATAGAGATACAAATACCATGAACTTTTTTATTATGTGCAACAATAGGGTTCATTTTTATACTGTACCATACTTCAGTGGTATCAGGCATTACAATTTGATGATCAAAGGCAATATTCTCACCTTCCAGTATCTTTTTTATTAACACCTTTAGCCTCCCGGCTTCGGCGGTATCTTTTATATAATGTAAAAAAAACTCACCCGGGCGTAATGTTTCTTTATACACGGTATTCATCCACCGGGCGGCCTGCGGGTTAAATGTTACAACATCCAGGTTTTCATCGATCATTATATAGCCGATCTCAGTATTATCAAAAATTACTTTTAGATTGGCCTCATATTTCAGCAGTTTATCTTCCGATATCTTTCGTTCTGTTATATCCTGAACGGTTCCAACAAGTTTATAAAGTTCGCCGGTTATTTCATCCGGAATAAACAGGGCATCTTCATGTACCCAGCGTATTGAACCGTCGGGCCATATTAACCTGTGGTCTATTGAATAACGTGTATTTTCAGCAAATGCTTTTGCAGTGGCCTCTTCAATAAAGACCTTGTCTTCAGGATGGGCGCATTCATAAAATTTTTTTACGGACACTTCGATCGCGCCCGGGCTGTAACCAAATATGCGGAACGTTTCATCAGACCACCGGAGTGTTCCAAAACCTTTATCCGTAATATCCAGTTCCCAACTGCCAACATGCGCTATTTTCTGCGCATCCGCCATCATGCGTTCGCTCTGCCTTATAAGTGCCTCTGTTTTTTTTCTTTCGGTTATATCTTCGTAATTAAATACAAAAGCATTTATGTGTTGCTGGTGCAGCAGGTTAGTAATATTAGCCCTTAACCAGCGCCATTCCCCGTTCTTATGCTTCATCCTGTATTCAACAGTTTCAGTATCGCCAAACCGGGGGTACAGGCTTTCCAGTATTTTGCCAACTGGTTCCAGTTCATCAATATGTGCCAACATCCTGGGATCGGTACCCAGCAGTTCCTCGGGCGTATATCCCAACGTGTGTTTAACTGCTGCGGATAAATAGATCATCTTGCCTTCGGGGCTCATCAGGGTTATGCCGTCATGGCTGTTCTCTATCAGTGCACGGAATGTTAATTCGCTTGAAATTGCCGTTTCAAGGCCATTTGAGGGAAGGATAGGGGTTTCTTCTTTTTGCTCCGGGTGTTTTTGCGGTTCTTTTAATTGCTGCAATTCTTTTTCCAGTTCAGCAATACGGCTATGCAGAGAGGCGATTTCTGTTGATGTTGCCTGTTTATGATTGGTAGTTTGCACAGCGGGGTTCAGTCTTTTTTTCTTAAAAATAACTTATGTTTATTACTTATCCCAGAGTTTTATTGATTTTTAAGCGAGGGGAAGATACCAGGCGGGGTTGCAGATACATCAATAGCCCGCATCCTTTTTAATCCAATAAGGTTTTATTATTTTATGTTGCCTGCGGTTTACTATCATTAATATGATTGCTGCGCTCAAACAAAACAGTGTTGCCTGGAGAGATCCTTCCGGCCCAAACGGGCCACCCGTAATTAACGTACTTCCTTCTATTTTTGTGGTCAACAAACTTTTGCCAATAGTATTGCCGGACATAGTTGCCCCAAAAATACCGGATTGTGTAAAGTCCCATGAAAAATGTAATGCAATGGGAAACCATAAATTTCTGCGGTAAATATATGCCGCACCTAATAATAGCCCCGCCTGGATGGCAATGCCCGATGCTGTTATTAATGTACTGTTGGGGTTTGCAAGATGCGCTGCCCCAAAAATAAATGCTGATATGGCTAAGGCAATATAACTCCCTAATTTTTCTTCTGCGATCCTGAAAATTATTCCCCTGAATAATATTTCTTCCAGTACTGCGGCTGAAATTGAAATGCCCAAAGCAGGCAAAATATAAACCAACCGGTTTACGGCAATAATAGCAAACCCATGGTTTAAATAAATTACATAAATAGTTAACGCCTGTAAAGCCGCGCCCAGTAAAACACCGGCAATAATATTTTTTGCAAACCCCTTTGTTGATAACTCAATGATCTTTCTTTTTTCATAAAATTTATAAAGGGTTACATAGGCTGCTAAAACAAGCGCCGCTGATATTGAGGCGACGGTCAGGCTTTTTAATTCTTCATTTAAGGGCATAAGGTTAACCGCTGCCTGTGTAATTATGTACACTATAAAACAAGCAGCGATACCAACTACAATTTTTGTCAGCGGAAAATAAAGTATCCTTTGCGCCAGGTTTTTGTTGTTGTTCATTTTGTCTGTTAGGTAAATCTACATATTTGTTTAATTGATATTTTGTAAAATAAAATTTCATTTCCACTTTTATCGGGATGGCTTAAGTACTGACTATGGCTGGGAACGCCGAAACATTAAACAATGTTTCAGATACGGCCCTATCGTCAACTGTATTCAGGGCACAGGAATACGAAAGAAAAAGATGTTGTATTAAAAGATGTATTTGCCAAAAAATGCCAGGCTATCTTGGTTATAAAATGCTTTCGACTATCCCTCATAAGGATGCCATGGCCTTTGTAATTACTGTACGGACTTCTGCCATTGACCGGTTAATACAATCGGCAATTGATGCGTTGTAACAGCCTGTATCTGGAAAAAAGCAGGGCATTGAATTGGATAATATACCAGGCATTTTTACATCTTCATTTCCTGTATTTGCTTTTTCCCTGTTTCATTCAGGGCAGCTTTTAATCCATTTGCAAGCTGCTCTGCGTTGCCAACACCCCAGTAGTGCAAAAAGAAAATACGTGGGTTCTCGTGCACCATATGCGTATGCAGCGCAACTACTTCAATGCCGTTGCCTATTAAGGCTTTAAGTACGGGCTCCACTTCATCCTCCAGCATTGTAAAATCTCCGGCAACTGCTGCATGTTCCGGTGTTCCCTGCCATGCCGCCCAGGTATTAAAACCCATGAATGTTGTAATAGTTGTACCATGTTCTTTCAATGTTACGTCAGGCCGCCCTATGGTATATTTATATACTCCTTTTGACATTTCACCGGTATAACCCAATATACCATCAAGCTTTTTTGTATCCAGCATATTTATTACACTGTCAGCAGGCGCCGCAGCAGGATTATGGCCCCGGCTTTCATTGATTTTATTTAATACCGCTTTTATCTTTTTAGCAAGGTCTGCTGTGCTCCCCATGCCGCCCGCATGCATAAAAACAATGTTTGGATGGTTGCGGATAAAATGATTATGTATAGCCGAAGTGGTTAAGCCCTGGCGTATTAATTCCTGCTGTACAGGTTTAATATCCGTTTCAGTTAATACAAGGTCACCCATCAGCATGGTGCCTGTTGAAGTTGGTGTAAAGGCTACCCAGGTACTTGTACCCATGGGCGGTATGATCTTAAAACTATCTACCCATACATTCAGGTCATTCTGGGGAATGGTTATTTTAAACTCGCCCTTGCTTGCTTTTCCTTTTAGACCAATAATACTTTCAATGAGTTTTGTGTCCAAAGTATCTTTTGCCTGGCTATATGATCTGCTGCATAAGCAGGTAAATGCAGTGAGAACTGAAATGAAGAAGAGCCCTTTGATGTGGTTCATAATGAATATCTATTTGAGTAATTGTTTAATAAATAAACCAGCCATTGCAGCAGCCAGTATAATATATGGCTCCTGTAATTTTTTAAACCGCAATAAGCAAATTATTGTTATTGCGGCAATACTAACCGTTATCAAATCGGTAAACTGCCGTTTAGCCAATACCATTACAGCGCCCGCGATCGCCCCAATAGCCGCTGATGTAATGCCGTCCACAAAGGCCTTAACCGCGGGGCGCCTGCCATATTTTTTAAAGTATGGTGCGGGAATAACAGTAAACAAATAGCACGGCAAAAATGTAGCCAGTGCTGCAATGCAGGCGCCCGGAAAACCAGCTACCAGGTAACCAATAAAACCGACAGTAATTACTACCGGCCCGGGTGTTATCATAGCAACAGCAACAGCATCCAAAAACTGTTGTTCATTCAACCACCCATATTCTTTTACTACACCGCCATACAAAAAGGGAACAATAGCAAGCCCGCTGCCGAATACAAAGGCGCCCGCTTTAAAAAAGAACCACCCCTCCTGTATTAATTTTGATTTACTAACAATACCTGTGGCTGCCTGCAACAATACCGGCGAAAGGAAGAAGCTGCCGCCTTGTGCAATTTTAGGTGGTGACCTGTAAAGCCATACCACTATGCCGGACAGGAGTACAAAGAAGATATTCTCATTTTCTGAAAAAAAGGTAATTATGGCCAGCAAAATAAAAATACTCCATAACAACCAGTCGTTCCCAAAGCTTTTACGGGTAAGCTTATAACTGCTTATACTGATAATACCAATAACTGCGGAGCCAATACCATAAAACATAGCCTGCATCCAGGGCAATCCGCCAAATGTTACATACGCATATCCTATACAGAGAACCATTAAAAAGGACGGCAGTACAAATGCAAGCCCCGCCAGTGTAGCGCCCATAATACTAAAATGCACATAACCTAAATAAATGGCCAATTGGGCAGCCAGCGGCCCAGGTGCAAGTTGTGCAAGTGCCAGGCCATCTTTATAATCCTCCTCAGTGATCCAGTCCCGTTGCTCCACCAGGTCGCGGCGCATATAACCAACCAGTGCAACGGGGCCACCAAAACCAACAGTTCCCAGCTTTAGAAAATAAAGTGACAACTGGCGTAAAGTATACTTTGGCGGCATTGTAAAAAAGAATTATAGCACAACACTGCAATTAACGCAAACATGGATGAACCATGATGTAAAGGCAAAC
>Ga0207159_1034_pt1 | contig 36344 bp, 34 predicted proteins | sample Alteio_BWMinHeat_23_FD_153511 | JGI IMG/M metagenome (GOLD analysis project Ga0207159, IMG submission 153511) | Enriched cells from forest soil in Barre Woods Harvard Forest LTER site, Petersham, Massachusetts, United States -... | ecosystem: Environmental > Terrestrial > Soil > Temperate forest >... | reverse complement strand
CTGTAACTACCTGGTTAAACACAGCCGAACCTGCCAGTTTATACAAGGTGGGGTTAAGGTAACCAACCGGCTGCCCAAGTGCGGCATTAAGCAGGGCCACCAGCCCCGCATACAGCGGCGCCACTGCGCTGGTGCCTCCTTCGGCGCCGTAAGCGCTTCCTGCACCAGCCCCTGCTGTTATCAAAAGGGTTTGAGTTGATTGCCCGTACATAAAAAGGTAGTACCCGCTGTAAGGGCTTGCGTTACCGGCAATATCAGGTATGCCGCGGCCGGTGGCATGGCCGGGATTAACAGATGGCTGTTTATTGATGCCTGTTTGCCAGGGCGGTACCTGTGTAAAAACAACGCTGATCCCTCCCCCGCTGGCACCTGCATCATCATTCCACGCGTCTTCTCCAAAACCGGGCGGGTTTACGTTGTGCATAACAGTACCGCCGCAGGCGGTGATATAAGGATCGGATGCCGGAAACTGCACATGGGCCAGGCCATCCTGGTTGCCGTCGTCCGTACCGTTATCACCGGTAGCTACAAGGATCGTCTTATGCAGGGAAGCGGCCTGTACAAAAAAACCATGTATTTTATCCCTGGCCGACTTCGTCCATTTTGTCTCCGTTGTGCCCCAGCTTACAGAAATGACCGATGGGTTGTTAACCGTATCCCAAACCGCTGTGTTAAAGGCATTCACCCAACCGTCCTCCGAATTATCAGCAAAATAAACCACGATATTTACACCGGGCGCCACTGCCGCGATCACTTCCATATCAAGCGCAACTTCAAAATCGGTGTCATCCAGGCTAACATTGCCCGCATTACCGGCAGGTGTATTTGAAGCGGGAGAGATATTTACATCAGCTTTTATCACGGGCGGCTTTATACCAAGCCCATTGCAATAGGCAATAATATCTGCAGCAGCATAGCCGCCGCTAAATTCAAGTATGCCTACTGTTTGGCCTGATGCATCTATCCCCGTAGGAAAATTATACAGTTGTGCTGCCTGCAGCGGTGTGAGTACCTGGGTACCCGGAGGAGCTGCTGCTGTAATATTTCGTTGGGCCACCGGCCTGTTATCAAGGCCAAAAACAGCCTCAACAATTCCCGATATCTGTTCGGGGAGATGAACAGCACCTTCCCTGCCACGGTACAAAAGGCTGCCAGCCCTGTACATGTACAGCTTTACTGCAAAAGCATCCTCCATTTGGGCAACTGTGCCTTCTGCACGTATGGTCCTTTTAACCGCGCTTACTTCCATAACAGCAAGCCCTTTGCTTTCCAAATAAGCTGTTACGGCATTGATATCTTCCTTTGAGGAGGCAATGCCCGCAGCCAGTTCCTCATGGCTTAAAGCAGGAACTTTTAAAGGTGAATTTTGCGACCAATAGTCGGCTCCCGGTAAATTACTGCCGGCATTTTCGGGGTTACTGCGCAGGTGAAGGGTAACGGCTATCTTCTCCTGTGGATCTGCGGGGCTTTCAGCGGTTGCACCCTTAACCGGGGCTCTTTCAGATCCGCCAACGGGAATAAAACCTGGTGGCGGTAGTAAAGGCGTTGGCATATGTTGGTTTTTATAATTTAATGAAAAATTTAATTTACGATCGCCTTGTTTTTATTACTCGCATGAGGCATTGGATGACCCGCTGCGGACGCTGCTGCTGCGGCGGCCTTAGTAATAAGATCAAGATGGCTGGTTAACCCGATTGTAAATATCCTGTGGTTTGGCAAATAATTGTAACTGCTGGTTTGAAAATTATTCCACGTCAAATTAAGATATAATGGGGAAGATGACCCAATATTTGTTAAAAGTGTTTGAAGGTTAAGACTTAGATACTGAATGGCTCCCGGCTGTGCCGGAAATATCTTTTTGAAATTATTGTCGCTTTGATCTGTGGAGTTGGTCCAGCCCCAAGTCCATTGCGAAGTGAGCTTAAATTTATCTTTGTATTCCAAAGATGCTTCTAAACGAACATAATGCATAACCAGCGAAATAGAAGTGTCGGCAAAACCGGAAATAACCTTTAACCCAATACAAGGAGCCAGGGTAAATCTGACGCTATCACCAAATATAAAATAATTATTGAACTCAATACCGGCATTCCCTGGAAGCATCAGGGCCGGCAGATAACTGGTTGAATCCTTTATCGCAATGGTTGAGCCTATATAAGGGCCCAGTAATACTTCGTAGGCAACTGGTATCTTCTTTAAGAATGAGTCAGTGAACCCAAAATGATTGCTCCAGCCGTATGAGACAGCAGGTGTAACATTAGACCATGTGTTTTTATTACCTGCGAAATTAAAATTTAGCAAAGGCGCGAGCGTGTTGTTTGTACTGTTTGTATCGGTTGTCTGAGCAAATCCAGCTGTTATGGCCGTACAATAGATCAGGCTAAGTAAAATCTTCTTTAACATAAACGTGGGTTTAAAATGATCAATTCTTTTTTGTAAGGGTTATCACGAAGTTTTGTGTTGCCGGGCCCATTGTAACATCCTGGCCGGCTGCAAAATTGAGTAATGTATCGTCGGGCCTTTTGTAGGTATATGAAATGGAGAGCTTGTAATTACCCGCTTTTACGGAATCAAAACGGAACTGATCATTTTGACCGGTAACAAGCTGGCCTTGCAGCGGCTTTGCTCCGCCTCCGGCATCAAGTGTTACCACGGCATCCTTAAATCCCGCCTGTAAAATAGCTATCCCGTCAGCAGTTGCGGCAACATCGCCGGGCAGCGTCAGCTTTACTGTGACGGCACCTGCCGTAACCGGTGGGGTCGAGGAAACCGGGAGAACAAGGTTCTTTAAACCATCGAGGAATTTAACAAGCCGCCCGGAGAAAAAGCCTGCTAAAAAAGAAAAGAGGATCAAACCGTTGCCTGCACTTATATCAATCATCGTTGCGTTAGACCCGGAAGTATAATGGTACCCCAATACGATAACAAGCGCGATGATGGGCGCATAAAACATCTTTGCCACCTGCCCCGATATTTCTCCGGGATTAAAACTTCCGCTGTCATCATCACCAACCGACTGCAGGTCGCGCCAATTGGCAAGGCTAACGTAGTAAACCAGGCTGGTAAGCACACCAATAAGCGTCCACCACAAAACATCAAAATAAGCCATGCCTCCTGAAAGCCAAAAAACACTCGCAAACTGCATCTTTTTATCCGCAAAATATTGGGATGCATCCTTGTTACTCATGGTTGCCAATACTTCGCTTATCGCTTTTCTCTCACCGGGATCAATGCTCGCCCCGACAATATTTTGCAACACTTTAAAAACTTTAGCGGTGTCAACCGGTATCTTCGGGTCTGACTGCGGAAGTACCAGGTTTAGTGCCTGCAATTGTTTGCTGTCTAATTGAACGGCTTGAGTACCGTAGTGCCGGTAATGCGAAACAAAATAGGTGGTGACAACAACAACAAGCAAAAAGCAAAGGGTTGCAAGCCACCATCTTCCGGTCCAGGAAGATGCCTTTAGTAATTTTATTGGGGAGCTCATATAAATATTTTGATACAAATCTGCGAACAGTTCCTTCATAGGCACAGGGGGAAAATACCCTTTTTGATACAGTATTTTACGGCAGCGGGGGCTTGACGAAACCGGTAGAAAACGATGAAAAGGTTAGAAATATAAGGGGGCTTTTTCAAATATGATTAAACTGCCGGAAAATATGACGGGAGAGAAAGAAGGGGGATTGCAGATCATTTATGCAAGTAATATGGTATGCAGGTTAAAGTGTCTATCGGATCATACGTATTGGTTGAATGAAAAAGGCGGAAGCCTGGTAACTGATCATATACTTTCATACCTGTGCCAGGGGGCAATTCATTCCGGCAGTTGTCGCATTAATTCAAATGAAAATCCTCAATTCCCAATATCCCCAAATGAAAAAATGCTTATTTGGCACTACAAACTCCCTTTCTTTAACTCATCTGCTGCAAAGTTTGCGGCCCGCGCTGTTAATGCCATATATAGAATGGAAGGGCTTTGGTTGCCGGTACTTGTCATAGATGCGCCATCGCTTACGAACACGTTATTACAAAGGTGCAACTGGTTGTGCTTGTTCAACAGCGAAGTTTTAGGGTCGTTGCCCATACGGCAGCCGCCCATCTCATGAATGTCAAGGCCGGGCGCCTGTTTGGTATCATGTTTCCGCAAATTCTCAACGCCGGCTATCCTTAACATTTCCTCGCTTTGTGTTAGAAAATCATTCACCAGCCGGTCATCATTCTCCTCATATCCTATGGATGTTATGAGTTGTGGAATGCCCCATGGGTCCGTCTTATCCTTACTAAGCCTTACATGGTTTTCTTCCCGGGGTATTTTTTCACCCTGCATGTACATGCCGGCGGTCCACGTACCAGGCTCAGTCAACGCATCCTTATAGTCACCTCCAATTCCATCTATATTAGCCCCATTCCTGAAACTACCCCCGCGGCCTGTCCCTACAAATGTCAGGTAGCTGCCCAAAAAGTCTGTGTCCTGTTTATGAAGGTTCCTGTAATTGGCTATAATGGGACTGGTTGGATTGCGCCCATAATAATATTGATCCTTATGGCCCGGATATGTTCCATGCACCGAGCCACGGTAATTGTGAAAGCTCATGAACTTGCCCAACAAACCATTGTCGTTGCCTATACCATTTGGGAAACGGTTTGAGGTTGAGTTCAACAGGATAAGGTTACTGTTTAAGCACGCGGCATTCACGAAAATAACTTTTGCAAAATATTCAGTGGGCTGTTTGGTATGGGCGTCAATAACACGCACACCTGTTGCCTTTTGCTTTTGTTCATCATAAATAATGGAATGCACTACTGAATCCGGCCGTATGGTAAGGTTCCCTGTTTTCATGGCCCATGGTAATGTAGAAGACACCGAGCTAAAATATCCCCCAAAAGGGCATCCCCTGTAACAAAGGTCCCTTGCCTGGCATTGGCCCCTTCCCTGCTGAATGTGAATATCCCTTGGCCTGGTTAAATGGGCCCAACGGGCCTCTACCATAAAACGGTCTTTATAATGTGCACGTATCCTTTGCTGTATGTCCTTCTCAACACAGGTCATCTCAAAAGGCGGGAGGTAATCGCCGTCAGGCAATGCTTCAAGCCCGTCTTTTCCGCCACAGATGCCTGCAAAATATTCAACATGGCTGTACCATGGCGCTATGTCCGCGTAGCGTATAGGCCAGTCAACCGCGTAGCCATAACGCAGCGGCGCTGTAAATTCAAAATCGCTCCACCGCTGGCAGGCGCGCCCCCAGGTAATAGATTTACCACCAACCTGGTAACCGCGTATCCAGTCAAAAGGTTTTTCCTGTATGTAAGGGTGCTCTTTATCTTTTACAAAAAAATGCTGCGTTGCTTCGTCAAACGCATAGCATTTGCCAACTATTGGGTTTTCTTTCATTATGGACATGGGCATTTCAAGCCGGTGCTGAAACTCCCACGGGGCTTTGGTAGCAGTAGGGTAATCCTTAATATGCTCAACCTTCCTTCCCCGTTCAACAACCAATGTTTTCAATCCTCTTTCACTCAGCTCTTTTGCGGCCCATCCACCACTGATGCCTGAGCCAATAACAATGGCGTCGAAGGTGTTCTTTGCAACACCGCCTGAATTGATGTTAATTTTTAATGAATCGCCGGGCATAGATCAAATCGTTTTATTTTGAAGGAGAAAAGCGCACGTTTATTCTTCTGTATAAACACAATGCACGTCAGGGTGCAGCCATAGAAAGGATGCAGGCAAGTAGGTGCTTATATTACTTGACAAAAGTTTGTTTAATATCCCTCTTTTGTGTTTGCCGTTTACGATCAGCAATATTTTTTTACTTTGCAATATATCGGTGAGCCCGAGGGTAAGCCCGTATTTCAGTTCCTTTTCAACGCCTGCCACCATGCTGTGTTTAAGCGTATCCAGGGTAAGCCTGGAAACGTGTACCCCGGCAGACAATTCAGCAGCGGGTTCGTTAAATGCAATATGGCCATTCAGCCCGATACCCAATATACAAAGGTCCACCGGCCCATGCTCATTTAAATAATTTTGAATACGCTCACATTCGGCTTCACGGTCATCTGCATCACTTATAAATGCCGTGTATTGTTCCGGTTTAATATGTAAGGGCTTTAATAAATTTTCCTGCAGGTAATATTCGCAGCTGCCGGGGTGATCCATTGGCAGGCCATACCATTCATCTAATTTTACAAAGGACAGGTCATCAACTTTTATCTGGTCTTTTTTTTCAATAAGCTTTTTATAGGTGCCTGTGGGAGAATTACCTGTGGCCGCACAAACGAGCGCTGCTGGCTTTTTTTTCAATTCAGCGATAATAAGATCAGATGTAAAGTCAGTTAATTCCTCTAATGAGTCATATTGCGTAAATATCATACAGCAGGTTTCATTTTATACAATAAAACTATAGGTAATTTTATTGCGGCGGGTAAATTGAAGATGATTTATTTATGAACGGGGCAACAGCGGCAGGCACATTATCAGCATTTTAAAACCGTACCCGGATGTACCGCTTGTTTTAAGCGGGCCATAAAACCTAAAACGGGTTTAAATCTTTTAAAGACTTAAACCCGCTTTTTTCACACACATTCTTCCACACACTCCTTCGCTCAATTTCTCACCACACTATCTTCCGGATATTTAAGATTCTGAGTTTCCTTCAGGTCAATTTTAATAGTGCCCACAGCAATGGGGCTTTCCACACGCACAGGTATATGATTCTGATCATCAGTAACCCACAGCGTCATTTTATCATCCTCTTTAAACACCGTGCCTTTTATAAGCAACGGGCTTAGTTTAATGGCGTTATATTTACCATACCTTGTTTTTATAGTGGCCTTGCCCAAATATTTTATATACAGGTCATACACTTTATTATCGAGGAACATGCTGAACTCAATTTTATCTCCTGGCTTATGGGCGTTATAATCAATGTTCCGCGCATAATAAATGGAATTGATAAGGTCCTGCACCCTGGCAGGTACTTTATAAACACCGTCGTGCGTTATTGCGGTATTTGTTTGCTGGTTAAACGAAACCTCTTCATATTTTTTGTAACCGCCTTCATCTATGTTCCTTATAAATTTAACTGACTGCAGGTCGCCGGTATTAAAATAGCTTTCATACCTGTCCCTCACTTTAAATATCCAGTCGTATTTTGAATTGGTGGAACCCTCCCCTACTACATGATACACATTGTTATTGTTGTATTGCTCAAGCGAAGTGGTAAAAGTGGCCGTGCCTGCATTAATATATATGCCTATAACATTGTAAAAAACAGTATAAGTTATTTTTTCACCCTGCTTAAAGGCTGCTTCCTGGGCGCCTGCAGTAAAATGCAGCAACCCTGTTAATATCGCTGTTAAAGTAATAAATTTTTTCATGATATCTTTTTGATCCTTTATTATTAGAATGACGGGTAAGTAAAGTATTTATTTTAATTCAAAAGCCATTTCTTTACTAAAATTGTCCTGCGGTTACCTTACTGACACAAAAACCGTTAACTGTGTTGCTTTCTTTATACCTTATTTCCAGTATATACGTAAAAAATCACACCACCGTTGTTTTAAGATTGCCGCATATCTTTTCAAACAGCAGGATGCCTTCTTTCAAAAGGTCCTGCGAAATACCTTTTCCTGCAATGGAATACATTTCATGTATCCACGGCATTATTTGGCATTTAAGCTGCATACCTTCTTCTGTAAGGGTAACCAGCTTATTACGCCGGTCGTTTACATCTTCGGTACGCATAACCAGTTTACGCCGGGTAAGGTTATCAATCAATAGTGTGAGGCTGGCTTTGTCTTTTAAAACAATATTGGCAATTTCCTGCTGCTTAACCCCCTCTTTCTCCCAAAGGCACAGTAATACCTGCAGCATTTCAAAACTCAGGTCAATACCGTGTTCTTTAAACTTACTCCGCATAAAGCATTTAAAAGCCATATTGGCCTTAACTACCGTACTGCTAAACTCTGCAAACGTGCTGTTTTTCTTTTCCTCCATAGTTACCGCACAAAGTTAAACATGTAACAGTTAAATATCAAACTATTTTTAATAATAGTTCATAAATGACAAAAGTTTGACAATGTAACGGCCATGCGCGCACCAAACTGCCGCTTATAACTTTTACCGAAATTTTTAACCAAACAACCGTTAGCCGCAATACATTTGAAAAAAATACATGAGAATGAAGAAAATATTCCTCTTTGCTTTTTGCCTGGCAAGCCTGCCAGGCCTGTACGCTCAAAAAATCAAAAAAACGGCTGTTAACTACATTGACCCTGCCAATATGGACGTATCGGCCAGGCCAGGGGATAACTTTTACCTATATGCCAATGGCAACTGGATAAAAAACAATGCTGTTCCGGCTTCTAAAACACGCTGGGGCAGTTTTGATATCCTTCGCGAAGAAAGCCTTGAAAAGATAAAAACCCTTTGTGAAGATGCAGCAGCCAACACCGCAAAAAACTCCATTTACCAGCGTGTGGGCGATATGTATGCAAGCGCGATGGACAGTGCAACGGCTGAAAAACTTGGCTATGCACCCATTAAGGATGAACTGGCGAGGCTGGCAGCTATAACCACCAAAGAGCAGGTGCTTGCTGAAGTTACCGGCCTGCGCACTAAAGGCATAGGAGGTGTGCTGTTTGGGTTTAGAATTGAACAGGACGATAAAAGTGTAAACCAGTACATTCCGGGTTTGTCACAGGGAGGCACGTCCCTGCCAGACCGCGACTATTATTTGAAAAATGATGCAAGAAGCAAAGCGATACGTGCTGCTTTTGTAAGTTATGTAACCGACCTGTTTGTAATGACGGGTGATGACTCCATGATGGCGAAGCATAAAGCCACCGCCATTATTAATATTGAAACTGGCCTTGCAAAAGCGCAGATGACGCGTGTGGAATTAAGGGACCCCAAAAAAACATACAACAAATTTGCCCTGGCGGATTTTAGCAAAACAACACCGGGTTTTGACTGGAAAGCCATGTTTGCCGCCATGAAAATAACTGGTGCAGACAGCCTGCTGGTTAATAACCCATCCTTCTTTAAAACAGAAGATGCCATCTTCAGCGCAGTTCCGCTGGAAGCATGGAAGGCTTATTTGGAATGGGCTGTAATAAAATCGGCCGTGCCTTACTTAAGCAGCGCTTTTGTAAACAGGCAGTTTGAATATGCAAGGGTGCTTAGCGGCCAAAAGCAGATAACACCCCGCTGGCAGCGCATGACGGCGCTGGTTGACGGATCATTAGGTGAATTGCTGGGGCAGTTATATGTAGAAAAATATTTTACCGATGCGGCAAAGCAACGCATGCTTGCGTTGGTAAATAACATACAGCAAACATTTGGCGACCGTATTAACAGGGCAGAATGGATGAGCGATGCCACCAAACAAAAAGCGCTGGAAAAATTGCATGCCATAGTTAATAAAATAGGGTTCCCTGATAAATGGGAAACGTATGAAGGTGTGGTAATTCAGCGGGATGCATTGCTGGCAAATGTGCGCAGCGTTAACCAGTGGGCTTATAACGATATGGTGAGCCGGTATGGCAAGCCTGTTGATAAAACCAAATGGGGAATGACGCCGCCAACCATCAACGCTTATTACAATGCAACTAATAATGAAATTGTTTTTCCCGCAGGTATATTGCAATTTCCCTTTTTTGATTTTGGCGCTGACGATGCCGTTAATTATGGCGGTATAGCGGCAGTGATCGGCCATGAGCTTACCCATGGTTTTGATGATGAAGGCAGGCAGTATGCAGCAGATGGCAACCTTAAAGACTGGTGGAGTGAAACGGATACAAAACAATTTACCAACCGCGCACAGAAAGTAGTGGACCAGTATAATGCATTTACAGTAAATGATTCGCTGCATGTAAACGGGCAGCTAACATTGGGTGAAAATCTTGCTGACCTTGGCGGACTAAATATTGCATACGAAGCGTTTAAAAAAACAGAGGAAGGAAAAAGCGGCAAAAAAATAGATGGCTTTACGCCCGACCAGCGTTTCTTTTTAAGCTGGGCACAGGTTTGGCGGGTAAATGTATTACCTGAAACCGGCGCGCAACTGGTACTTACTGATCCGCATTCGCCCGGCATGTACCGGTGTAACGGCCCGGTACAAAATATTGATGCGTGGTACGCTGCATTTAATGTACAACCCGGCGATAAAATGTATAAAGCCGAAAGTGAGCGGATAAAAATCTGGTAAGACTTTTGGGACCAGGCAGGTGGTGTGAGATTTTTTGGGAGAGGGCAAACACTCAATATTCAATAATCAAGTAAAAAAATGCGAATTTGTTTTCCCTTGAATATTGAGTGTTGATTATTGATTATTGAGTGTTGAGTGCATTAATTTGCGACTACCAGTATTAGTACACCTTCGCGGCTTATAAATTCCGGTACTAATATTGTTAAGGTTGTAAACAGTAAAATAAAATGACCCTAATTCTCTTATTTTTGTTTTTAATGAAAAAAACAAGGTTTTTTATTGTGCAAAATTTGTTATTTGTTTTTATACTGGTATTTGTGGCAACAGGTTGCGGGCAGTCGCCTGCCAATCCTAAAGGTAACCTGGTAAATGCAGCTAAAAAAGATTCAGCCGGGATATTAAATGAGCCCGATTATACCTTTTCTCCATTGCCCCCGCCGGTTGCTGATGCGTACCGGCTTGCCGTGCAGGATTATTATGATAAACATCTTTCGCACAGCGGTTTTAACGGCGCTATTTTAGTTGCCAAAAACGGGGAGATCGTTTTTGAAGATTACCGGGGGTATATCAACTTTAAAACAAGGGAGCCGATAACACCTAATACACCTTTTCATTTGGCGTCTATTTCCAAAACGTTCACTGGCATGACCATCCTTAAACTTTGGGAGCAGGGGCGCTTATCGCTGGATGATGACCTGCTGAAATATTTTCCCAAATTGCCTTATCATGGTGTAACCATAAAAATGCTGCTGAGCCACCGCAGCGGTTTACCCAACTACCTGAATTTTATGGACAGCTTCTGGAATAAAAAACAAAAAGCTACCAACCAGGATGTGGTAAATTATATGGCCGTTCATAAACCAAAAATAGAATATCTGCCCGGCAAATCGTACCATTATAACAATACCAATTTTATGCTGCTGGCCCTGGTGATTGAACAGGTTACCCACCAGCTTTACCCGCAGTACATGAAAGACAGTGTATTTACCCCCCTGGGCCTAAAAGATACGTATGTTTTTACCTGTAAGGATACCGTTAATTATATACCCACTTATGTTGGCAACTGGCCTTACCCGATGGACCATCTTGACTGCACTTATGGCGACAAAAATGTGTACAGCACAGTACGCGACCTTTTTGTGTGGGATAAAGCTTTGTACCAGCATACATTTTTAAAGGCCTCCACGCTTGATATGGCATTTACCCCGCAAAGCAATGAGCACAGGAGCATGCACAATTACGGGCTTGGCTGGCATTTATATTTTAATAACGGCGACACTGTTGTATATCACAATGGCAAATGGCACGGGGAAAACAATAATTTTACACGCCTGATAGACCATACTGCTACCATAATTATATTAGGCAATAAGCAAAACGGGAACATTTTTGCCGCCAAGAACATGGCCACCATTTTCAGCGGAAAGATTGACACCACTAAGTTTGAAGAGTAGTACAATACGTTAGTTATCGCCCGCTTTCCGCACGGTCAAGCATCATAAACCGCTGGTCAAAATATTTACTCCCGTCTTTAAAGTAATTTTTGTGTAACCCAAATTCCCTGAAACCAGCCCTCTCATATATCTTATTAGCGCTGCTATTATTGGTTATCACACCAAGTACCAATTGTTCAATACCAGGTATTTCAAAGCCCTCATCAATGGTAGCTTGTAAAAGCTTAAGGCCTGTTCCTTTACCGGCATACGCAGGCTTAACATACATCTGGATGATGATACCCCGGTGCCTGCCCTTTTTATTATTATCCCTTGCAAAACCGCAAATGCCAATTAATGCTTCACCATCAAAAGCGCCTACAATAAAATTATCTTGGGTTTGCTGTTCAATATGTTTTTCAAAAGCAAGTTTTTCAGCAGCGCTTTCCTGCGCATGGTCTGAGCCGAAATTATCGGGAAAATCTCTTAAACTTTCCAGCCTTATTTCCCTGTATTGTTTGGTATGATGCGGTAATAATTTATGAAAGCTGATGTTCATGGTTATCCATTAGCGGCGTGTATCCTATTTCTTTCCTGTTTTGGATGATTTTGCATGCTTATTAAAATCTAAGCAAAGTTTTATCCAGTAGTCAAAATCTTTTTTATTTTTTATTGCATCACTGCTTACGTATACATAGCCGGGCAATACCTTTCCGCGCATCACCATCTCCCTCGTGCCATTCTTTTCCATAATGGTATCGTGCAGGGCCGGGTCTATCCGGCACATCAGTTCGTCGCCGCTCACGCTTACACACATTTTATCATTTACCATAAATGTAATACCGCGGAACATCTGCTTTTCTTCTACGTTAGGTATTTCTGACAGTGCATTTCTTACCCGGTCTGCAAGTTTTTCGTTGTAAGCCATAACAGCATTTTTTTGTAATTACCCTGGATGACTGAACACAGCGCCTGGCACCATATTCTGTTTCACTAATTTCTGTAAATTAGCGAAGAGCTATTTACAAATGAAAATAAGTAAATTCAGGATAACGGGCAAGCATTTTTGTTCTGTGGTTCTTTCCTTGCTTGCTTTTGCTTCAGCCATACTACGGTATAAAAGTATTTTCTTTACATTTATAAAAATTATTAACAATGAAAAGCAGGTACCTCGTAGTGTCCGCCATTATTACTCTAATATTATTCAGCGCCGGTTATGTTCATGCCCAAAGCAATATTCCCAAACTAAAATACCAGGAAAATAAACTGCTCGAAGATGAAATAGGTTACACACATGCAATCAGGAATGGTAACACTTTATATATTTCAGGCACGACGGCCACCGGTGAGATGGATGAACAGATAAAAAAAATTATGGAAGATATAAGGGAAACGATCGTAAAATATGGCGGTACACTGCAAAATGTTGTAAAGCAAACCGTTTATACAACAGACCTTGACAGTTTTATGGCTAATAAGATCATCATTAAATCGTTTTACGGAGGCGAATACCCGGTATCTACTTTTGTAGAAGTAAAACGCCTTTTACTTCCGCAGTTTAAAGTTGAAATTGAAGTAACGGCCATACTGCCCTCTGTAAGGCCGTAAGCAACATAGCGGAAGGTTAAAAACTTTTTTACTGAAGAATAATAACTGTTTACTCATGAGAAAATTATTATTTATCCTGCCTGCCTGTATAAGTATTTTTACTTTCAGGTCTGCATCAGCGCAAACAACGGTCACTTACACCCGGCAGGAGGCCATGATACCCATGCGCGACGGGGTGAAGCTTTACACGGTTATTTTTAAACCATCCAACGTTACAGGCACCGTGCCGATATTAATTGAGCGCACCCCTTATGGAAGTGAAGACGCACAAAGCCCTGACAAATCTTCTTATGAAAAAGATATGGCCGCAGAAGGCTACATTTTTGTAAGCCAGGATATACGCGGGCGTTATAAAAGTGAAGGGCAGTTTGTAATGAACAGGCCCATTCTTGATAAGCCAAACGAAATTGACGAAAGCACCGATACCTATGATGCAGTTGAGTGGCTTATACATAACATACCAAACAACAATGGTAAGGTTGGGCAACTTGGTATCTCTTATCTTGGATGGACGGCGTTGGTTGGCGCTGCCCGCCCCCACCCTGCCATGAAGGCTGCGAGCGAGCAGGCTTGCATGAGCGATCTGTTCCTGGGGGATGATTTTCACCATAACGGCGCATTCCGCTTGTCGTATGCTTTTGATTATTCTTTTATGGAAGAGGCTTCAAAAGTTGATACGCTTTTCCCCTTCGATCATTATGACCTGTACAACTGGTTCTTAAAACTCGGGCCTTTGTCAAATGCCAATGCAAAATATTTTCACAATACATTGCCAAGCTGGAACCTTTTTATGGCGCACCCAAATTATGATTCTTTCTGGCAATATAAATCGCCGCTGCGTTATGTAGATTACCCGCGCATACCCATGCTGCATGTAGGCGGGGTATGGGACCAGGAAGATATGATGGGGCCACAGCTAATGTATGCCAAAATGGAAAAGCTTGACAGCAATAACCGTAACTTTATTTGTCTTGGCCCCTGGAACCACGGGCAGTGGGCAGGCGGCAATGTAACAAAGCTTGGCAGTTACGATATGGGCAGCAATACCTCGCAGTATTTTCAGCAGAACATACAAAAGAAATGGTTTGATTACTGGCTTAAGGGCATAGGCGACGGCAACTTTGCTGAAGCAACTGTTTTTCAAACAGGCAGCAACCAGTGGAAAACTTATACAAGCTGGCCACCCAAGGAAGCAACTGTTAAAAAGCTGTATGTAGCCGCAGGCGGCAAAGTATCTTTTGACAAGCCAACCGCAGCAGGCGAAGATACGTATGATGAGTATGTAAGCGACCCCAAAAGACCTGTGCCCTACCGTTCAAGGCCTATTGAACAAACGTATGGGGCTAACTCCCGCTGGTACCCCTGGCTTACAGAAGACCAGCGTTTTGTGGAGGGCAGGCCCGATGTAGCCACCTGGCAATCAGATACACTTTCAGAAGATATAACTGTTACCGGCAGTATAATTGCCCATCTTTTTGCAGCCACCACCGGCAGCGATGCCGACTGGGTAGTAAAATTGATAGACGTGTACCCCGATAAAATAAAACACAATTTAAAAATGAGCGGTTACGAATTAATGATAGCGAGTGAAGTGTTCAGGGGGCGGTACCGGAAAAGTTTTGAAAAACCAGAAGCAATAGTACCCGGCAAAGCAGAAGAATACAGGATTGACCTGCACCAGGTAAACCACACCTTTTTAAAGGGCCACCGCATAATGATACAGGTGCAAAGCAGTTGGTTCCCAATTATTGATATGAACCCCCAAAGATATGTGCCAAGCATTTACGATGCAAAAGCAGGCGATTACCAAAAAGCAACTATGAGGGTGTACAGGAGCAGTGAATATGCAACCTATTTAGAGTTTCCGGAGATGTAATTTCAGTTCATGAAAAGTAATATAGAGAAGCTTCGTTTTTGAAACCAGGCTTCTCTTTTTTAATCTTTTTACTCCTTCACTCATAAAATGCTTTTATTTGTATTCTCCATATTTAAATAATATTTTTTATGAAGAAGCAAATACTGTTTGTCCTTTTTTTAGCAATGGCTCTTTGTTTTTATAAGGTGTGCTCTGCACAAACGGGCAAGGGCGCTCCAAAATTTCATGTCCTTGCGCTTTATGAGAATGGCGGCCATCATGTATTGTTTACAAATGCAGCTAAAATATGGCTTAACAAGCTTGCAGAAGACAGCAACTTTACTATAGATTATATACAGAACACCAGCACCATTACAGATTCCCTGCTGGCAAACTACCAGCTTTTTTTGCAATTAGATTATGCCCCTTATGCGTGGACAGAGCAGGCCGTTGCCGCTTTTCAAAAATATATTGAACAGGTCAAAGGTGGCTGGGTGGGCTTGCACCATGCAAGCCTGCTGGGCGAGTTTGACGGGTACCCCATGTGGCAGTGGTTTTCTGCATTTATGGGTGGAATAAGATGGAAAGATTATATACCCACATTCGCTTCGGGCAAGGTAACCATAGAAGATAAAAAGCACCCGGTTATGCAAGGGCTGCCGTCGCCTTTTACTATTAAAACAGAAGAGTGGTACACCTACGATAAAAGCCCGCGCCCAAATGTACATGTTATTGCAAGCGTAGATGAATCATCCTATATTCCCGATTCTAAGATAAAAATGGGGGACCATCCTGTTGTATGGACGAATGACCGTTATGCCGCCCGCAACCTGTATATATTTATGGGGCATTCGCCGGACCTGTTTGATAATGATGCCTACAAAACATTACTGCGGAATGCCATTTTTTGGGCTGCAGCCAAATAACCGGTATAATTAAAACAACTGCAATATGAAAAGACCTCTGTTAAAATATAAAGCCTGCTGTTTAATAATAATTGTGCTGCTTTTTAATATCCAGGCTTTTTGCCAAAACCCGCGTTTTAAAGCCATCGCATTTTATACAACTACCGTTGAACGGGATCATGTATGGTTTGCAAACGATGCGCTGAAATTCTTTGGCAGCCTTGCTGAAAAAGACAATTTTGTTTTTGACACAACTACCAATTGGTCCAACATAAATTATGACTTTTTAAAGAATTACCAGGTGGTTATGTGGCTGAATGATTTTCCTCAGACGGAGGAAGAAAGACGGGCCTTTGAAAAATATATGTCTGCCGGAGGGGCATGGCTTGGCTTTCATGTGGCGGCCTATAATGACAAGTACACCAAATGGCCCTGGTTTGTAGATTTTTTAGGCGGGGCTGTGTTTTATACCAACAACTGGCCCCCATTGCCTGCAAAACTCATCGTTGACGATACTGCCCACCCGGTAACAACAGGGATGCCGCCCAAATATAATGCGCCTGCCAATGAATGGTATATGTGGAAACCCAACCCGCGCCTGAACAAAGATGTTAGAGTGCTTGTTACACTTGATACTACAAATTATCCGCTTGGTAAAAAAGATCTTATTACACAAGGTGACGTACCCGTAGTTTGGACAAATACAAAGTATAAAATGCTTTATATGAATATGGGGCACGGCAATAAAATATTTACAGACACCACCATTCAGAACAGGATGTTTGAGTACGCCATTTTATGGCTTGGTAAAAAGTAATAAGCTTAAGGAAATTTTACATTGAACGTTCCGTTGGTTACCGATTTTGTTTTAACCACGGATGTGCCGCTAAATAATTTAAGGTCGCCGGTAAAGGTGCCCTGCACGGAAGTGCTGCTTATAGCTGTTATTACCACGGTGGCATAGTTGGCTGTGCTTGTACTGTCCTGTATATAGGTAATATTGGGCGGTATTGAGTAACCCATTGATAACTGGTCGCCGGTGCCCCTTGTTGAAAAGGAATAGGTGCCGGTGGTAACAGGGTTTGGCCCCGAAATATTGATGGATATCTGGTTGGAATTATCCGCAAAACCCGTTATTGAAATACCGTACACGCCGTTGGCAGTAGTATTGATTGCCAAAGCGCTGTTATTGAATGTCGCACTTGTGTCGTTAACGGTTGCACTGATACTGCCTGAAGAGGTGGATGATGAATCTTTTTTGCACGACACAAAAGCCAGGAAAAGTACCAGGGCAAGGAAAAATATCTTTTGCATTTTATTATTTTTAACTAAAGTCCACTTTGTGCAAATTTAGCGCCCGAAGCCAGAATAAATACACAGTACGGGAATATTACAATAATTTTATCATTGCCATGTTTGTTATAACTTACAGCTAAAACCATCCTGATGCCGGTAGCAAAAAGTTCGCAAAACCCTTTTTATGTAAAGCTCGCCATGGTGCTTGTATGCCTGATAGCCCTGGTTTATATTGCCATACTGGGAAAGAAGATATTATCGCCCCTGCTGTTCTCTTTATTATTCTCCATATTACTCTTACCCATAGCCAATTTTTTGGAGCGAAAATTAAAATTACCCCGCAGTGCAGCTTCCATTTTATCCGTGTTGTTACTTGTAAGCGGTATCGGTTTTGTGCTCTATATAGTAATTTCCCAGTTAACAAATCTTGCGGATGACTGGCCAATGTTTAAAACACAGCTTACTGCATCCATAAATAATTTACAGGACTGGATAGCAACAACATTTCATGTTAACATTGAAAAACAAAAAACGTATGTGAACAACGCTGCTTCCAATATGCTGGCTACGGGCACAACGGTTATTGGCGAAACAGTAGTTTCTGTGTCATCGGTATTGCTATTTCTTGTTTTCTCCATGATAGATACTTTCTTCCTGTTGTTTTACCGCAGGCTTATCCTGAAATTTTTATTGGCTGTATTTAAAGAAGAAAATTCTGTTATCGTTCACGATATTATTCAGAAGGTGCAATCCATTATCCGTAAATATATTCTGGGCCTTTTGTTCGAGATGGTTATCGTTGCAACGGTTTGCTGTATTGCATTCTGGATCATGGGCATTAAGTATGCAATACTGCTTGGTTTAATTACAGGCCTGTTCAATGTAATTCCATACATAGGTATATTAACCGCCTTGGTTATAAGTACAGTAATCACTTTTGCAACGGCAGCCGCAGCAAGCAAGGTCCTGCTGGTTATCATCATCATAGTTGTGACCCACCTGCTTGACAGTAACCTGCTCTTCCCCATGATAGTCGGTTTCCAGGTACGCATAAATGCGCTTGTTACCGTTTTAGGTGCTGTTATAGGCGAAATGCTTTGGGGTATACCGGGCATGTTTCTTGCCATACCTGTTATTGCAATATTTAAAATTATATTCGACAGGATAGAAAGCCTTAAACCCTGGGGTATTTTATTAGGCGATGAGAAAGATGAAAAACAACCGGCTCCGCTGACAATAACCGCCGATACGGGAAGGCAAGAAGTGCAGGATGCTTTGGTGAAAGACAGCAGCTAATATTATTTCACGTCTCCGGGTGCAGGCAAACCCAGTACGGCATTATCTGCTACCAATAACCAGTCACTTGACGCCGGCGCTGTAAAGTTCTGTGTGCCCTTTGCCCTAAATATTCCAATTAATACAGCGTTGCCGGTTACAGTATTGTACCACCATACTTTGGCATTTTTTCCAGCTGCTTTGTTGACATTAACAGAGAAAGAAAATATATGGGAAATGTAAAATTATTTATGGCATTGCTCGGTTGCAAGCCAGCGGGCAGGCATACCGAACAGCATGATATTTTCTTTGGCGTCGCTGAAGAACTTAAATTGCTTGTGCCGGAGATAAAAGCATTTTGGCCTGAGGCGCAGGGCAGGATACACATTGATGCCTGGCGTGAAGTAACCTGTATTGATAACTATAAAATAAATGTTTTAAACAGGGCAGATAACCCGGCATTATCTGCAGATGATGTTGCAGGCAACAAATTATTTTTTATAAACCTGGGTGGCTATAAGGAAAATGAATTTGAAGAGTTTCATTACAGGATGCTTACCGTGGGAAGCGATAAAGGAGTGGCTGTGCAAAATGCAAAACAAACTGTTTTTTATAAACACACGGGTTTTAAAAGCGCTGATTCGCACATTGACGATAAATATGGAATTGATGTGGATGATATGTATGAAATAGAAGATATACTGCCGGCAGGTATAAAAGAAAAATATATAATTGAAATTGTGTACACGGGCGCAGGGGCAGAGGATGAATTGCACATGGGATATTTTAAACTGGATAAATTATAAACCGGCTGTCGGGGATTAAGCCATTTTTATCTTTTTCATTTTATATATGTTCGCTTATTGTTTTTACTTGCTATTTAAAATACTGAATCACCAAATGACTATCACAATAAGAAAATCTGTTGAAGAAGATTTTGAGGCCATCCTCGCTTTAGTAAAGGGATTGGCTGCTTTTCAAAAAATGCCGGAGAGAGTGATCAACACCGTTGATCAAATGAAAAAAGAAAAAGAATTGTTTAATTGCTTTATAGCCGAAACCGAAGAGAAAGAGCTTGCGGGGATAGCTACCTATTTTTTTGCTTATTATACGTGGGTGGGCAAGTCCCTGTACCTGGACGACCTGTATGTAAAAGAATCGTACAGGGGGCAAAAGACCGGCACAAAATTGCTGGATAAAATTTTTGAGACTGCAAAAAATGAACAATGCAAAAGAGTGCGCTGGCTGGTATCGGAGTGGAACAAGCCTGCAATTGAATTCTATAAAACCTGCGGTGCTGAAATTGATGAAGAATTATTTGTATGTGATTTTGATGAAACAGGGATTCGCCGGTACCTGGAAAATAGCAATTACTGATGTGTATTATTTAAGAACACGCCAGAAACTTTTACAGCAATAGCATTTCGCTAAAATTAACGGCAAGGACTTATTAAAAAATTATTGTGTATTTTTGTTGCACATACCTCATTACTCCACCGTTTATTTACCTCCGGCAACAGTTTGTTACTATTTTTTGCAAACGACCAACTTAAAAATTATAATGTATGCAGGATACAATTAATATTAGCTGCCCTGTATCGGCAGAGAGGATAAATGAGAATGCAGCCCGTGCGGCCGCTTTTTTTACCATCGTTATTGCTGCTGCAGGTATGTTGCTTAACAGTTATATAATTATTATACTGCTGGCATCAGATTTTGCATTAAGGGCCTTTACACAAGGCAAAGCAAGCCCGGTTAAGCTTTTGGCAAAGCAGGTTGTACAACTTTTGAAAATAAAAGAAAAATCTGTTGACGCAGCGCCAAAAAAATTTGCGGCAGGCGTTGGAATGGTATTTTGCCTGGGCATCGCGGCTTTTCAATTAGCAGGCCTTTATATTGCCGCAAATATTACTGGCGGTGTTTTATTATTTTGTGCGCTGCTGGAAGGTGGTGCAGGTATTTGCTTAGGGTGCATTGCCTACACATTATTAATTGTTCCTTTTAATAAACAAAAATAATTTTTCATTCTTTTTTTGTTTTTACAAATAAAGTCTTCAGCCTGCATTAACGCAGCAATAAATATTTTATAAACCCTCTTTGTTAATTTGGCTGTAATTTAATTAAATAGTTTTTTAATACTCCCGTTGCAAGGGCTGGTGCAGGCCGGTGTCAGGCATTGCTATCATAATGTTACAGAAGCATTTACAATAAAAATTATTTCATACAATTAAAGTTGCCCGTGTATTTTTTCTGTAATTGCCTTATACTGTAATTATATAAATAGCGCGCATTCATAAAAAAAATTTAAAAATATTTCTTTGTGCAATAAACCAAAATTAAAGCTTTGCGTATTAACTGTATATAACGCCTCATTTTTCTAGAAGGTAAGGTGTAAATTAAATCTGCAGATATTTTTCTCTTGTGCCAAAAAAGGGATCTTGCCAAAAATCCTCTTTTAAACACTTCATTGTACGTTCTATAAATAATTATTGTATCATAATTATTTGCTTAACTATTTGTTTACCCAAACCTCACTTTCATGAAACACATGATATTAGTCTTACTAATTGGCAGTTCATTTATTGCCAAAGGGCAGGATATTAAAGATAGTGCTATACCGCCGTTGCAAGCCTCGCAAAACCAGGGTACTAAAACCAATATACAGGGCGGCGTTATGCCCGGGTTTAAGCATAAAACAGCATTTACTGTTTTTGCCGGAACACAGGGGTTTGGCGCCGACATCAGGTACGGCGTATTACCAAAATTATCCTTACGGCTTGGTGCAGGGGTAACGCCCGTTAATGCCCCAAACGCATTTCAGCTAAACGATTTTAATTCTGCAATAGGATTGAAAGTAAATTTTACAAACGCACACCTGCTTGCGGACTTTCAGCCCTTTCACACAAGCGGTTTACGATTGGTTTTTGGCGCGGGTTATTTTATAAAAGCCCGTACCGATGCCGATATTACCCCAAAACAATCAGAGCAATATGGTAATGTTACCCTTACGCCTGACCAACTCGGCAATCTTAAAATAAGTGCTTCCTGGCAGGGTATTGCCCCTTATTTAGGCCTCGGGCTTTTCAGGGTTTTTCCGCGCAGGATCTTTAATATAAATATTGACCTTGGAACTTATTATTTAACAGCACCCAAAACAACTATTATAGCCACAGGCGCATTGCAGCCCAACGAACAAAATAATGATCAGCTGCAGCAAAACATGAGCAGTTACCGCTGGCTGCCGGTGCTTCAATTCAATTTCAATTTTAAACTTTAATTAAAATAAAATTACTATGAATTTTAAACACTATTTCGCGATCCTGGTTACATTCTGTGCGGTCGCATTAGTATTGGACGGTTGTAAAAAACCAACCGATAATATAACATGGTCTGTAAATACAGATGTATATAAATCACCTATCCTTGTACGGTTTGTAAATGCAAACAGCAAATCAACCACTGCATTGCCCACCAGTTTTAGTGTAGAAATATCCGGGCAGAATGCAGACCAGGTTATCATGGGTTCCGGCGGTACTGACTTTGAAGTGATGAACGGTTTTTTGCCGCTTGCATTAGCCGAAACAGCAACTCCGTCACCGCAAAACCCTGTTGTTTTTAATGTGTATGCAAACATTCCCGGCTTTGCACCTATTTCGCAAACATTTATTGTTACAAGTGATACCACGGCTGTTGACCACACTCTACTGGCAGTTGAATATGCTAATCCGCCGGACGGCACGTCGGTTGTTGACGCCCATACATCCCTCACAAATGGTATTGCACCTGCAACAACCATTTCAACTTCTACTACCGCTACAATGACGGAGACATCAAACATCTCCATTGCCGACGGCACACAAATGATGGATGTATCAGGCAACGTTATTAATGCAGGCGATCTCGAGAGCAAAGTTGTGCATTTTGGGACCGGCACCGAATCCTCCATGCTTTCTTTTCCCGGTGGGTTTAACCCGGTTGATGTGTCAAGGGGCGGGCAGTCTTTTCATGATGTAACATTTAAAACAGGCGGTTTCCTGTCTATCAAAATGTTTGCAGGCAGTACTGAGGTAAAGAATTTTTCAAAGCCCATTACCGTACAGGCAGAGTTGAACAACAACTTGATCAATCCTGAAACTAACCAGCCTGTACAGGTTGGGGATACCATACCGATATGGAGCATGAACGAACAGACAGGCCAGTGGAAATATGAAAGCACTGCAACCGCAGCAATTGATGGCAATGGCAAAATGGTTGTTCAGTTCCAGGCTGTACACCTTTCCTGCTGGAATATTGACTGGTGGTTTTATAACCCGTGCAGGAACGTTTTAAGGGTAACTGTACATATAACCATTCCAAACTTCAGGCCGCAGTACGAGCTGGTGCTGGTAGATGCAAATGGCCAGTATTTAGGGGGCCTTTACACTGATAATACATGGGCAACAGTTGTTACCCTGTATGATGGCCTTACAACAGTAATACCTGTTGTACCAGATATTGGATTGGTAAGGCTGGTGGTTTATACAAGGCGTGGCGATCCATCGTCAATAATTGCCCAAACAGCGCTGTTTAACCCTTGCACACAGGGCGCCATAACTATAACAATAGCCCCGCCCGGCCCGCCGCAGCTGATCAACGTTCATCTGAATGTAACAGGCAAATGCACAAACAAAAGGGTGATCGCCAATGTTTCGGCCTGGGTATTTATACATAAAAACAGTGACCCATGGTGGAACTGGAACATTATATATGTAAGGCGCGGACAGGCAGACTTCAAACTTGAACAAGGTGTATCTTATTCTGTAGAAACATACTATGGAGGCGGTTATTATGTAACCAGCGGGGTATTTGATAAAAATGATATGAATTTCCCCACCGAACACGGACTTTTTGGTAACGCTACTTACAATGCGGCTACCAACACAGTTACTGCAAACCTTAGTTTCAACCTTAATTGCAGGTAACGGACATTAATTAATTTGCAATCCGCTCTTTAAAAAACAGCAGAGGCTGTCTCAAAACTATGAGACAGCCTTTTTCTATATAAATACGGCCGCTGGAAATAGATTACAGTTTGACGATGTATATTGACACTTAACTTAAATCCGGTCGCAAAAAAAATGACTGTGTAAATAATTGCACTATTAATTCTTGTTTGTTAAAAAAATTGGTTAGTTTTAAACTGCTTATACCAGAATTAACGATTGTTTACCCAAACTCACTTACATGAAAAAGGTTGTCTTGCTTTTTTTGATTGGCATTGCATTTAATGCCAAAGCCCAGGATATTACCCAGAATTTTGCGGCCGCTCAGCAACAGCCACTTATGGCATCGCATTCTGCAATATATCCCCAGGGCGCTCCCGGTTTACCTGGTTTTAAACACAGGGTAGAGCTTACCGTTTTTGCCGGAACACAAGGCCTTGGCGGCGATATAAGGTATGGCTTTTTGCCAAGGCTTACTGCACGCATAGGCGCGGGGGTTACGCCTGTTAATTTACCTAATCTTGTTCAGGTAAATGAATTTAATTCGCAGGTTAGCCTTAATGTTAACTTTACCAACGTTCATCTTATTGCAGATTTTCAGCCATTTGGCGGAAGCGGTTTAAGGCTTGCCTTTGGCGCCGGGTATTTTATTAAAGGCGACGCAACGGGTACCGTAACCCCTGATGAAGCCGCCAAGTACGGGAATATAACCCTTACAGCAGAGCAACTTGGGAACATGACGATAACTTCTTCGTGGCAGGGAGTAGCGCCCTATCTGGGATTGGGCTTTTTCAGAACATTCCCCCGTTTATTTTTCAACATCACCGCCGATTTAGGTACTTATTACCTGCCTGCACCCCAAACAACCATTATTGCAACAGGTGCTCTGCAGCCCAATGAGGCCAATAACGACCAGTTACAGCAAAATTTAAGCGCTTACCGGTGGCTGCCTGTTATACAGCTTAATTTTAATTTTAAACTCTAACCTTATTAATAGCCAAGTATATGAAACCAAATTATTCTATATTCAAACTAACGGTGTTTTTTATATTAGTTGCTTTACTGTTTAACAATTGTAAAAAGCCAACTGATGGCATTACCTGGACTGTAGATGCCAGCGTATTCAAATCACCTGTACTTATACAGTTTGAAAATGCAAACAGCAAATCCACTACGGCGCTTCCTGCCAGTTTTACCGTACAGATAACCGGGCAAAACGCTGACCAGGTTATTATGGCCGCCGGGGGAACTGATTTTACAGTGATGAATGGCTTTTTACCGCTCGCGCTTGTATCAACAGCAAAGCCTTCGGCTTCAAACCCTGTTATTTTCAATGTATATGCAAGTATCCCGGGTTTTGCGCCTGTTTCCCAAACATTCAGTGTAACAAACGATACATTGCCCGTAAGCCATGTTCTTTTTGCAGTTGAATACGCCAGCCCGCCTGACGGAACATCTTATACTGACCAGCATGATGGACTTACCAACGGCGTTTCCGGTGCAGTAACCATATCTAACCCTACGGTGGGTTCAATGACAGAAACTTCAGTGATAACTATTCCGTCCGGAACACAAATGCTTGATGGGTCCGGCAATCTTATTCCTGCTTCAGACCTTGAATCAAAAGTTATACATTTTGGTACAGGCACCCAGGGTTCCCTGCTTTCATTTCCAGGAGGGTTTAACCCGGTTGATGTGTCATACAACGGGCAGGCTTTACACAACGTAACATTTAAAACCGGCGGGTTCCTTTCTATTAATATGGTTGCAGGCAGCACACCGGTAAAGAATTTCTCAAAGCCCATAACTGTCACTTCAGAACTGAATAGCAGCCTTATTAACCCTTTAACAAACCAGCCCGTACAAATTGGCGACTCTATTCCCATCTGGAGTATGAATGAACAAACGGGCCAGTGGAAATTTGAAGGCAATGCCGCAGTGGCGCAAAGCTTAACCAGCACTAACAAGGCTGTTAGCTTCCAGGCAAGCCATTTGTCGTGCTGGAATATTGACTGGTGGGGCACACCCTGCGGGTCAACTTTAACGGTAAGAGTTCATATACCTTCCCCGGCAGGTTTCAGGCCGCAGTACGAAATGGTTTTAGTGGATGCCAATGAACAATATCTTGGCGGCCTTTATACTGATAATACCTGGGGAACTGTAGAAACCCTGTACGATGGTATGGTTACTGTAATACCTACCCTGCCCAATATTGGCAAGGTTAAACTGATTGTATATACAAGGCGCGGGGACCCTACTTCAAAAATAGCAGAAACTGCCCTTTTTGCCCCTTGCACCCAGGGTACTATAGATATAACCATAAACCCGCCTGCACCCCCGCAATTGGTTAATGTGCATTTAAATGTGCATGGCACATGTACCAACAAAAATGTTATCGTTAACGTAACTACATGGGTTTACCTGTATAAATTAAATGCTGCCTGGTGGGATTGGATAATAGTACCTGTAGTAAACGGGCAGGCAGACCTGCAGCTTGAACAGGGCGCTAAATATTTTGTGGTAACCTATTACGGCGGCTGGTATGTAACTGAGGGAACTTTTGACAAGAACAATACAAACTTCCCGGCACAAAACGGGTTGCAGGGTACGGCAACCTATAATGCTGCCACTAACCAGGTAACCGCAGATCTTGGATTTAATCTAACATGTCAATAAATAAATCATTATTCCTTCCCAACACTCCTTTTAAACGACAGCCCCGCCTTTGGCGGGGTTTTTATTTATAGCTTTGTTTGTAATATTTTTGTTCATAAAAATCATTATCCCATCCAAACCCAGGCAGGTAATGCTACACAATGAAACTTACAGGTGAACAAAACGCAATAATTGAAAGTGAAGGCAACATACGGATAAACGCTGTGGCCGGAAGCGGAAAAACCACAACGCTTATTGAGTATGCCAAAGCAAGGCATGGCAAGGGCAGGATATTATATTTAGCTTTTAACAGGTCAGTAAAAATTGAAGCAGAAAAAAAGCTTGAAAAAAAAGGGGTTGTAAATGTGCAGGTAGAAACGGCGCATAGTTTGGCTTACAGGTATATTGTAAAAGGAAGCAGGTATGAAGTTAAAAAAGAAGGCGGGTATAACACCCAGGATGTAGCAACAATACTTGGCTTGCAGGGGATGGACTTAAAACATACCGGGTACATACTGGCAAATCATATAAATAAATTCATCACTTATTTTTGCAACAGCAAAAAGGCAAAAGTACAGGAACTGAATTACGAGGATGTAGTTGTTGACTTTAAGGCAAAACAGTTTGCCGTTAATTTTAAAGCAGATATACTGGCAGGTACCAGGCAATTCCTCGCAAAGATGGACAGTGGCGAAATAGACATCACGCACGATTTTTATTTAAAAAAATTCCAGCAGAAAAAGCCGCAATTGCCTTTTGATTTTATTTTGTTTGATGAGGGACAGGATGCCTCGGAAGCCATGCTGGATGTTTTTCTGCATCAAAACGCGACCAAAATAATTGTGGGCGATACCCACCAGCAGATCTATGGCTGGCGGTATGCCGTTAATTCACTAGAAAAAGTAGATTACCCAACGCTTAATTTAAGCAGCAGCTTTAGGTTTGATAACGAAATTGCATCCCTCGCAACAAGGATATTGCAATGGAAAAGCCATTTTACTAAAGCTGATAAAGTAATTATTAACGGGTATGGTAATGAAACTGAAATAAAAACAAAGGCTTTTATAGCAAGAACAAACGGCGCCCTGCTTGTTAAAGCCATTGAACTATTGATTGAAAGAAAAGAAATAAGTAAAATTTACTTTGAGGGAAGGTTTGAGACCTATACTTATGCTGATGAAGGAACCTCTTTGTATGATATTTTAAACCTTTACCTTGGTAACAGGGCGATAATAAAAGACCCGCTTGTTGCAGCCATGCAAAACATGGCTGAACTGGAAGAGTATATTGACAAAACGGAAGACATCCAAATGAGCCTGATGGTTGACGTGGTAAAAAAATATGGAAAAGATCTGCCCGGCCATATAAAGAAAATTAAGGAAAGCCATCTTGAAACTGACGATAAATATACGGCAGGGATGATATTTTCAACAGTACACCGGTGCAAGGGAATGGAGTATGACGAGGTTACCCTTGCCAATGATTTTATAACAGAAGAAAAAGTAAAAAAGCAGGCGGCGGAATTTGGCTCAAACATACAGGCCCGCAACAAACTGGCAGAGGAAATTAACTTGCTGTATGTAGCCGTTACACGTACAAAAAACATCTTGAATATTCCAAAGGAGATGTTGCCCAAATCAAAAATTAATGCCCTCGGTACATACGAAGAAGAATACGATATAGAAGTGCCGGCAGAGTATCCCCCCTGGGAATTTGGCAAAAAGAAATTAGCGCCTGTATTGCCCATACAGAAAAAGAAGGCCAAGAATTAACGCACCTGTTTGCAAAAAGATACCTTTGTGCCCAATATTTTTCAGGAACGGAACTTTATGGCAAGAATAATGTGTATTGATTATGGAGGAAAGAGAACAGGGCTGGCAGTTACAGACCCTCTAAAGATCATCGCAACGGCATTGGTAACGGTACAAACAAAGGAGCTGGTTGATTATCTTAAAAAGTATTTTAAGCAGGAAGCCGTAGAATTGATACTTATAGGCGATCCAAAAAATTGGGATGAAAGCGATACCCACGCTACTCCCCTTGTAAATGCCTTTATAAAGAGATTGCAAAAAGAATTTCCTGCTATCCCCGTTCAAAGAGTGGACGAACGCTACTCATCGCGTATGGCATCGCAGGCGATGGTTTTAATGGGAATGAAAAAAAAAGAACGGCAGAAAAAGGGAAATGTTGACCAGATAGCCGCAGCTATTATGCTGCAGGAATATTTGAATAACATTATTTAACCGGCTACCGGATTACCCGCACAACAGATTTATGTTAGTTTTAAAAGAATTTGTTTGCATATTTGCAATTTTATTTAACCCCGATTGTTTGGGAAGAAGTGAATATTTATGATTTTACCAATTGTTGCTTATGGCTCGCCGGTTTTGCGAAAAATAGCAAAGGATATAACACCGGATTATCCTAACCTGCAAAAGCTGCTTGCCGACATGTGGGAAACTATGTATGCCAGCAACGGGGTAGGCCTTGCAGCGCCGCAGGTAAACAAGGATATTCGCATTTTTATAATGGACAGCACCCAGATATTTGCAAACCAGGATGAAGAAGATAAAGGAAAATACCCCGATGCACCGGGTATAAAAAAAACATTCATCAATGCGCATATTGAAGAATTCAGGGGGAATGACTGGCCTTATAATGAAGGATGCCTTAGCATCCCTAAAATAAGAGAAGACATTGTGAGACCCGAAGAAATAACCCTGCGTTATGTAGATGAGAATTTTGAAGTGCATACAGAAACTTTTACAGGTGTTTCAGCACGCATAATACAGCATGAGTATGATCACATTGAAGGCAAACTTTTTATAGACCGCATAACACCTTTTAAGCGAAAATTGTTACAGGGAAAGTTAGCCGATATAAGCAAGGGAAAAGTGAAAGTTGATTACAAAATGGCCTTTCCTAAATGAAGCACCTGGTAACCTGTTTGTTGCTTGGCTTTTTTTGCCTGCCACTTGCTGCCCAGGATACATCGGTTATTGTAGATCACCACAAATTTACCCTGCCCCAGGCAGTAGTACAAAGCAAGCTTGACTATGCAGCCATTTTAAGGCGCATAAAAAATGATACCACCTTTTACAAAGCCTTTCGTACGCTGCGTATTATTGAATACTCATCGTACAACTATATACGCATACCAGATAAAAAAGGCAATACAAAGGCCACCTATAACAGTACCACAAAACAACACAGGATAGACGGCTGCAGAACTACGGAAGTTGTGCAACAGCAAACCACCGGTGATTTTTTTGACAGCAAGGGCAACTATAATTACACAACTGCAGAGATGTATGCAGGATTATTTTTTACCAAAGGAAAAATTTGTGGTGAAGATAATATCGTTACGGGCACCGTGTTGACAACGAGTGGGAAAAGCGGGATGGAAAAACATAAAGAGCAGTTGAAGATGCTGTTCTTTAATCCGGGCAGAAAGGTTCCGGGGATACCTTTTATTGGTAATAAACTTGACCTGTATGATGAAGATGCATACAATCTTTATGATTACCGCCTTGATTTTATAAGCTATAAAGGCAGCTATGCTTATGTTTTTTCTATAAAACCCAAAGAGGACCTTGGCTTTTTTCAGCGGGGCAATATTGTGGTGGATGAAATGACCACCTGGTTTGACTACAATACAATGGAAGTACTGGCACGAAACTATAAGCTAAGCTACAAGGCCGGTGTATACGATTTTGACGTGGATATGGAAGTTGAAATGACAAGGATTGACGGGTTACTGGTGCCTAAAATATTACGCTACAAAGGCAACTTCGGTATATTGTTCAAGAAGAAGGAACGAGGCGAGTTTACCGCTACGCTGTTTGATTTTAAGAAGTAGTTCATGGTTCATAGTTAATTGTTCATAGCCAAAGGCAATAGGTTGCTTTTAAGCATATCCCTACTAATCACATGTTTGTCTTTATTGATTATAAAATACGTGCTTTCACTTCGATGCCGGTGAAAACACCGGCGTCGGCGTAATGCTGACATCGCTTTTTAAATTATGATGGGCGTTGCCCACCGCTATGTTGATCCCGCCCTTTCAGGGCTATGCGTCACGGTATTGTATTCTTTTCGCCTTTGTTGGTGTTTTTCACCAACAAGGAGTACATGAAACACATTCATTTCGATGCTGGCGAAAACAACAACATCGGCGTAAAAAGCGAAACGACAAACGTGAAACGTGAGAGGTGAAACGTTTCGCCTTTGTTGGTGTTTTTCACCAACAAAGAGTGCATGAAAACACATTCATTTCGATGCTGGTGAAAACACCAGCATCGGCGTAGAAAGGTTGATGCATACAACCACTTTCATTCCTATAAACAATAACCTTTCATATGACCCATCATCGGGGATTATACAATATGACATTCATCCCCGTGTATTGCCATGAACTATCAACCATGAACCATGAACCGGCTTCCCCTACTTCTCAAACACAAGCGCTTCGGGGTTTGCACCAAGTGATTTCAATGTGTCGAGGATAGCTGCGGTAAAGGCATCGGGGCCGCACACATAAAATGGCTGGTTAAAATTTGTTATGTGGCCCTGCAAAAATGATCTGTCAATCCTGCCATGATAATATTCTTTTGTTTCCTCTTCACTGATGATATTTATAAAGTTCTGGCCCAGCATTTTTTCAAACTCATCTTTTAGTATAATATCCTTTATTGTTTTATTGGAAAAAAACAATATATTGTTACCCACTTTTCCGCCTGCATATAAATGCCTTATTATGGCAATAAAGGGTGTAACTCCCGCGCCGCCTGCAATAAACACGCCTTCTTCTTTATACTCAATGGTGCCCCAGGCATCGCTTATCTCAAATACATCGCCGGGTTTTACCTGCAGCAACTGGTTGGTAACTCCGTTATGGTCAGTATAACTTTTAATGGTAAACTGCAGTATGCCTGCGTCCGGCAACGAGGTAAAAGTAAAAGGCCGCTTTTCTTTTTCCCAACCCTCTTTCATGATAGAAAGATCGGTTGCCTGGCCGGGTTTGTAAATAAACCCTCTTGGTTTTTCAACAGTAAAAGCGTGTACATTGTGTGTTACCTGTTGTACGGAGAGTATTTTTACCTGGTAGTTTGACATAGAATAAGTTTTGACTTTAATTTCTAATAATCTGTCTTATTCAAACATCTCTTTAACTAAATCTTCTTTTGTCTTTTTAATGTGCGTTGCAACATCAGAAAGAATGGAAGAGAGTGTTCCTGCTTTAATTGGATCATGATCAGGGATGGTTATGTGATGCTCGCTTATTAATTAGGTTGTTAATCTTATATGGCTTCCGCTTTGTCTTGTAACAATATAGCCATATGGCTTAAGGCATTTGATCAATTCCCCTGCATTTATATTGCGTGGTATTTTCATGCGGCAATTATCTCATCTTTAACTATATGCAATCTTATGATTCTCTTCTTACCGTCATCAAAATGGCAGTTAACAGCATCTTTAACTGCGATCTTTAATTCTTCAATAGTAGCTGCATCAGTATAAATTGATACTCCGAACCCCTTTGCCATATAGCCGCCCTCTTCGCTTTCCTCTACCAAAAAAATAATTTCTTCCATACCTTTTGTTTTAGTAAAGATAATTAGTTTCCGGCTTTATACCGACCTGGCAAACAATATGAATAGAACTGCCGGCTATACTGAGTTAACCGCCTGGGGTTTAAATAAGTACCGTCAATTCATCTTCTTTGTTTGGACAGAAAAACATAAATTCCAACAAAATATAGAACGTGCACGCAACCAGTTAAGGTAAAAATCAGTTTGCTTTAGCAGCAGCCAGGTTTATTTTTGGCATACCAAAAAACCTTATTCGCCTGTTGTTCGTAAACTTGTAAGGATTTTATCCCGGGAAATAATTCTATGCGGCACCTATTTATCATTTTCATTTTACTGTTTTCTGTTTGCACGTTAAAAGCGCAAACAGAGGCAGCCTACCTCTATTTTGGCAGTGCCTGGAACCCTGCAAATAAAACTGAAGCATTTTATTACGAAAAGATCCTTAAAGAAAAAGACGGGTGGCACAGGCAGGACTTTTGGGTAAAGTCTGATATTATGAAGATGGAGGGTTATTATGCAGATTCAGCGCAAAAAATTAAAAACGGGGTCTTTGCCTATTATACTGAAAAAGGGGGTTTAATTGACTCGGTATATTTTGCCCATGGCAAGGAAAAATCTGCCTGCTACTTTTATGAAAACCGCTCGTTAAAAGCCTGTGCAGTATATGATACCAACAGGAATATTATTCAACAGCAGGGCTGGGATGAATCGGGCAAGGAAATACCCGGTTATATTTATCAAAAGGTTGCCGAATTCCCGGGCGGGGAAGATGAATGGCAACACTACATAATTGTAGAATTACAAAAAAATTTACCGAAGGCTTTTAAAAAAGGGCAGATTTGGGGCGAAGCAGTTATTTCATTTCTTATACTTGAGGATGGAAGCATAGATGAAGTAAAAGTTGAACGTTCGTCCGGCTATCCTGAATTAGATTTTCATGCATTAAATATGATCAGGAACAGCCCAAAATGGATTGCAGCCATACAATTTAACAGGAACGTTATTTACCGCCAGAAACAAACCCTTACTTATTTAAAGCAGGAATAAATAGTTTAAGCTGCCGTTTGCCAAATAACATTAAGTAACTGCATCGTTATGCAACAATTTTTTCTCAGGCCCAGGCTGACCATAAATAAAAAACCGCCTGAATAAGGCGGTTTTTTATTTACAGATCACCGGTTTATCTTAATTATTCGCAGGCCGGTTTGAGGGCCTGGGTTTATATGTTTCTGCACTGCGCGGAGCAGGTTTTTTCTGCACCTGTACTTTTTCTTTAATAACAGGCCTGTAAAAAGTTACCTTATTATTATTAACTACAGTTGCTGCAGGTTTTTTGTGTTCATCAATATTTACAACCTGCACATGTGAATTAGTGGCCTTTTCTACAACATTTATCTGCGGCCCCCTGTTATACACAACATTTTTATGAACATTATTATTGGTTATGTTGGTATTATTGGTAGTGTTATTGGTAACATTACGGTTATTAATAACAGTAGTGCTGTTATTGTTATTAATGTTGTTTATGATAGTAACATTTTTTACAATGGTAACATTTGTTGTTTTGTTAACTACATAATCATGAACATTAACTTTTGTAATGTGCTCCTGCGGCACAAATGTCCATTCGTGCGGCGGCGGCGTATACCTTACACTTACTTCAACTTTAGGTGCCAGCGGCGCCCATCCAAGGTAAGTACCGGATTGTCCCCAGGTTACCCAGGCCGGTGCCCACTCCTTACCAGGCAGCCAAAGCCAGCCATAGCCGTCTTCGTAAAACCATCTGCCGTAGTGGAATGGAGCCCATCCCCAGGAATAGGTGCTAACCCAGGTCCATCCTTCGTCACTATATACCCAATGGCCGTTGGTTGAATATGGCTGAAAATCAGGGTCAGCATTTGGCGACCAAACATATCCATAGCCAGGGTAATCGATCCACCTTCCATAAGGGGTTAATTCATCATAAAAAACCTGGTAAGTGGCTTCAGGCTGCGGTTGTGCTTCGGCGGGCGGCGCAGTATACACCGGCGGCGGAGCAGATTGAGCAGGACGGGGCGGCGGCTGGTAAGTATTCTCATGAACTACTACAGCGCCCGGGGTGCATGCAAACATTAAACACATACACACTAACACAAGGGGATAAACGACATTTTTCATATATTTAAATTTGGGTTACAATGCAGGCCTGCTACAGTTTTTTATTGTTAATACTGCCATACCTGCTTTTAAACAATTTTAATTGATATACATTTCTAATTTGGGGGGACTAAAGGTATAATATTTAAATATATTCGACCAAACAAATTAGTATTCGGTTTAACGCGAAATAAAAAATATAAATGAACACCTGCATGTAGCTTACATGCGGGTGTTCATCACTTTATCATTAATTAACAGCCTTATTTTTACTTTCCTCTTTTGGGCGCCTGTTCTGCATTTCTTGGTGCCGGTTTTTTAGCTTTTGGGTCGTCCCTTACCACCGGGCGGTATATTACAAGCTTGTTGTTTCTAACGGTTGTTTGCCCTGGCTTATTGTCGTCATTTATATTTACCTGTGTTATCTTTTTGTTGGTTACTTTTTCTACCTCATTTACCTGCGGGCCTTTATTGTATACAGTGTTCTTATTACCAATAACGGTTGTATTATTTTTAACAACCACCTTGTTATTGTTTACTGTTTTGTTATTATTAACTACCGTTTTATTGTTGTTGTTATTAACTACTGTTGTGCGGTTGTTATTGGTAATATTATTTATCACCGTAACATTTTTTACAATAGTTGTGTTCGTGTTCTTGTTAACTACGTACTTTACAACATCAGGCCGGTCTATATTTTGTTTAGGTACAAAATTCCACGTAGTGGCAGGTGGTGTCCATCTTGCATCAGCCCTAACATTTGGCTCTAAAGGTGCCCACCCGTAATAGTTGCCTGATTGCCCCCAGGTTACCTGTGCAGGCGCCCATTCAGTTCCGGGTTTCCATAACCACCCATATTTAGCTTCATGAAACCAGCTTCCATAGTGAAAAGCGGCCCACCCCCATTTGTAATCAGATGCCCATGTCCAGCCTTCGTTGCTGTACACCCAATGCCCATTGGTAGAATATGGCTGAAAATCCTGGCCTGCACTTGTCGGCTGCCATACATAACCCTGCTCAGGATAATTAACCCATTTGCCATAAGGGCTAAGTTCATCATAAAACTGCTGGGTGGTAACCTCAGTTTTAGGTGCAGAAGGGGCTGAAGCCTCTTCCTGGGGAGTAACATTTGCCGGAGCAGGTGGTTCTGTTGCCGGGGTAGCTGGCTGGGAAGCACTCTGATCAGTTGCCGGGGCGCTTGTGGAAGGGGCAGCACCACTGTCAGTAGCTATCGTGCTGTCTGCATTGCCCGCCGAACTGCTGGACGAACCGCTGCATCCAAATAATACACCCATATATACAAATGCGCACAAATAAATAATACGTTTCATTTAATTTTGTTTTTGTTTTACTTTGACATGCAAGACTCATGCCTGCTTTTTGCGCCAAAGGTAAAGCGGCGAGGTATGCCAAAAGATGTCGTCAAAAAAATCTCTGAAAACTTGCTGCTTTCAATATTTTATTTACCTTTGCCGCCCCAAAAAGTTCTTTTTTTAAGAAATGATTGACTTTGGGAGTCCTGATTGTATCGGGACGCTAGAACCAATAAAATTGTAAAATATGGCAAAAGAGATCACAGGTTATGTGAAATTGCAGGTTAAAGGTGGCCAGGCGAACCCCGCCCCCCCTGTTGGACCGGCCCTTGGTAGCAAGGGTGTTAACATTATGGAGTTCTGCAAGCAGTTTAATGCCAGGACCCAGGACAAGATCGGCAAAGTAGTTCCTGTCCTTATTACGGTTTATAATGATAAATCTTTCGAATTCGTCATTAAAACTGCCCCCGCCGCTGTTCAGTTGTTGGAAGCCGCAAAAATCCAGAAAGGTTCTAAGGAAAGTAACCGCGCTAAAGTTGGTAAAGTAAACTGGGCACAAATTGAGGCTATTGCCAAAGACAAAATGCCCGACCTTAATTGCTTTACACTTGAAAGCGCAATGAAAATGGTTGCCGGCACAGCCCGCAGTTTGGGTTTAACTGTAGATGGCGCAGCGCCATGGCAAAATTAATTAACTCCTTAAAACTGATCTGAAATGGCAAGCCTTACAAAAAAGAGAAAAACGGCAGAAACTAAAATAGATAAAACCAAAGCATATTCTTTAAAAGAAGCCTCGGCTTTGGTAAAAGACGTAAACACAACCAAATTTGATGCGTCAATTGACCTGCATATACGCTTAGGTGTTGATCCTAAAAAAGCAGACCAGCAGGTGCGTGGCACGGTAAACCTGCCCCATGGTACCGGTAAAACCAAACGTGTATTGGTTTTATGCACACCCGATAAAGAAGCCGATGCAAAAGCTTCAGGCGCTGATTACGTTGGCCTGGATGAATTTATACAAAAGATAGAAGCAGGATGGGTAGATGTTGATGTTATCATCGCTACACCTTCCGTAATGCCTAAAATT
>Ga0207159_1031_pt1 | contig 37254 bp, 37 predicted proteins | sample Alteio_BWMinHeat_23_FD_153511 | JGI IMG/M metagenome (GOLD analysis project Ga0207159, IMG submission 153511) | Enriched cells from forest soil in Barre Woods Harvard Forest LTER site, Petersham, Massachusetts, United States -... | ecosystem: Environmental > Terrestrial > Soil > Temperate forest >... | reverse complement strand
TGCTGGATTTCGGAGAGAAGCTATCATTAAATTATTTGTGTCGTGTACAGAGACGAAATCGCTTGTCCCTGCTGCTTCTCCCCGCTACAATAGGCGCCTTTCAATCAACTAAAACATAAGTAAGCTAAGAGGTTATAGACATATGGCATTAACAACGGCAGCAACAGCGCAAATTGTTAAAAATTATCAACGAGCTAAAAATGACACCGGTTCCTCCGAGGTGCAAATTGCCCTGCTCACAGCGCGCATTAATTATCTCACCGAGCATTTAAAAGCACATGCTCATGATTTTCATACCCGCTATGGTTTAACCAAATTGGTTAGCCAGCGTCGTCGTTTGCTTCGTTACCTGAAAGGTAAAGATATCAAACGCTATCGCGAAATTATCAAGAAGCTCGACGTCCGCGGTTAATATTTCGCGGCGTCGTGTTTTATCTCACATAAATCTAAATTAAATGGTGAATACTGTGGCAGCAATTAAAAAGACATTCCGTTATGGTAATCATAACGTAACCTTAGAAACAGGCGTGATCGCTCGTCAAGCAACAGCAGCGGTGATGGTGACGATGGATGACACGGTGGTATTAGTGACTGCAGTCGGTTCGCCAGATAGTGAAGAGCGAGATTTTTTTCCATTAACCGTGAATTATCAAGAACGCACTTATGCGGCTGGTCGTGTGCCTGGCGGTTATTTTAAGCGCGAAGGCAAGCCGACTGAGAAAGAAACGCTGACTTCACGTTTAATTGATAGACCTTTACGTCCACTGTTCCCGAAAGGATTTACCAGTGAAGTGCAAGTCATTGCCACCGTGTTATCGATGGATCCACAAGTGAATCCAGATATCCCAGCGATGATAGGTGCATCTGCCGCTGTCGCTTTATCAGGCATGCCAGTGACTGCGATATTGGGTGCGGCGCGAGTAGGTTACCAAAATGGTTCTTATCTGCTTAATCCAACTTTATCGCAATTAGAAACTTCTGACTTAGATATGGTGATTGCGGGTACCGAACACGCTGTGTTGATGGTGGAATCAGAAGCGAAAGAATTGCCCGAATCCGTTATGTTGGGTGCGATCACATTTGCGCAGAAAGAAATGCAAGTGGTGATTAAGGCGATTAAAGAAATGATGGCAGAAGCGGGTACCACCACCTGGGATTGGGAACCGATGGTAGTCAATCCTGAGCTCGAAAAGCGGGTAGCGGAAATGAGTGAAGCCGAAATCAGCAAAGCCTATCAAATTCGCGATAAGCAGGAACGACAAATTACGTTGGATGAACTGCGTGACCAAGTCACAGAAAAGTTGGTCGCTGAAAACGCAGCCAAAGCAACCAAAGAAGATGAAGCGATTCTGCTGCAAGATTTGAAAAATGTATTCCATAGTATCGAGCGCAAAATCGTGCGCGGACAAATCCTGCAAGGCCAACCGCGTATTGATGGACGTGATACCAAAACTGTTCGGCCTATTTCAATTCGCCTCGGTTTGTTGCCACGGACGCATGGTTCTGCTTTATTTACACGCGGTGAAACGCAAGCATTAGTGGTCACCACCTTAGGCACTGAACGAGATGCGCAAACGATTGATGCCTTAGAAGGCGAGCATAAAGAAAGTTTTATGCTGCACTATAATTTCCCGCCTTATTCCGTCGGGGAAGTTGGCCCGATGATGGGGCCCAAGCGCCGAGAAATTGGTCACGGAAATTTAGCTAAGCGCGGTGTTAAAGCCGTGCTGCCAACACCCGGTCAATTTCCTTATGTGTTACGCGTAGTTTCTGAAATTACGGAATCCAATGGCTCTAGTTCGATGGCGACGGTTTGCGGTTCCAGTTTGTCGATGATGGATGCGGGTGTTCCTATTCGTACACCAGTCGCTGGTATCGCGATGGGATTGGTGAAAGAAGCCGATAATTTTGCCGTGCTGACCGATATTTTGGGCGACGAAGATCATTTGGGCGATATGGATTTTAAAGTGGCAGGAACCACAGAAGGCGTGACTGCATTGCAAATGGATATCAAAATTGATGGTATTACGGAAACCATTTTGAAAGCCGCCTTGGAACAAGCACGCGAAGGCCGTTTGCATATTCTGGGCGTCATGAATCAAGCCATCATTCAACCGCGTCAAGAAATGTCGCAATATGCGCCGCGAATTTTAAACTTGAAGATTGCGGCTGATAAAATTGCCACACTGATCGGTAAGGGTGGCGCTACCATTCGTGCCTTGACTGAAGAAACTGGCACGGTGATTGATATTGGTGATGATGGTCAGGTACGCGTTGCCGCAGCGGATTTGAGTGCTTGTGAAGAAGCGAAGCGACGCATTGAATTGCTGACCACCGATGTGGTGGTGGGTGATGTGTTTGAAGGCACGGTGACTAAGTTGATGGATTTTGGTGCGATCGTCACCATTATGCCGGGCAAACAAGGGCTGGTGCATATTTCGCAAATTGCCAATGAGCGGATTGCGAAAGTGAGTGATAAATTGGCTGAAGGGCAGCAGGTGAAGGTCAAGGTGATCGAGGTCGATCGTCAGGGCCGCATTCGGTTGTCGATGAAGGAAGTGGCGGCGTAAGTCAGAGTTAGTTCAATAGTTTCATATCAAAAGTGAGTAGCATAACAGCGCTACTCACTTCTTCCCGGCATTAAGATAGAAATTCTTTATCGACTCGATAACAACAATTAATTTCACGTCAACCTAAATCAATCCTAATATTGCTTTGCAATCTGTGATTCCAAATCAAATATAGAGGAAAACGATTTATGACTACTGAAAAATTTATTGCAGATATCCGGGAGTTTGAAGCAGGGCACGCATTAAAACCGGCAGATATTAAAATCTTAGAAACTGGAGAAGTGATGGTTACCGTTGATAAGAGCGTGCTTTATCAATACAACCCTAGTCATAATCCATTGCGAGCATTCTGGGATTGGTTAACCGATAGTGATGATAGCTTTGACCCCCATCAGCATGCAGGCAAGGTGGCTAAAAAATTGCAGCAGAATGCGCAGGATGAAGGGATCAAGGTAGCGGCGAGAAAACGTTATAAGCAACTACCTATCCCATACTTCTCTATTCCGATACCGATACAGAACTCAGGTACCAAAGTCAGGGATTATAGCAATTTAGCGACCCAAAAAATTAAAATCAGTCTTACCTTTCCTAAGGATTACGATTCTCAACGGGCTCTCAGACACTTAGTGACAGCGGCGACACAATCTGACAGCTTGGCAGGCAGCATTGATCTTCCCACTGCAGCAAGAAGATTAAGCTGGAACCCAATTAAATGGGTGCTTCATGCACTTTCCACATTAGTTCCACGAACCTTAGCGCGGAAAATGAATAGGATATTACCCAATAAATGGATTAAAGCAACTCGTCCATTTGAATGGGGAACACGATTTTCACGGATCCAAATCAATCATGGGTTTGATACTTCAGGGATATTCGCAAATTTGATTAATTTGGGAGTGATTGCGCCGCTTACTCTATGGGGAGGAGCAAATATGTGTAATCGTAATCGTTATGTCACTAGCGGAAGTTGCAACAATGAAACATACGGCCTTAATAGTGAAGGGCAAGCTAATGAAGGGCAAGAGTTGCAGCGACCTCTTGTCGGGCAAAATGGGATTTCTTATTTCGATACTGATCATGCTGGTTGGGTCAATACTAATCGTACTGATAGGATGAGTCTATTTGCTCAGACGCGGACAAAGCTTAATTCTTCTAGTTTTTTGACGTATACGAAAATTGACAATGCTTTGCAAAGTACGTTTCAATCGCGATAGCAACAGTAGCTCAGTAGGCGTTCGAACATAAACGCGGCGCTCAATTTAAAACGGCTAGCAACCGCAACTGCTCTACCCGTGGCGAGTCATTCAGCAATGAATGACACTGAAATAGAAGAGGGTTTTATTTTGGGCGGGAAAGTAACGCCTGTCAGACACGAATGTGGTCAGTAGGACACGTCGGGGCAGGAAGAAAGTGTGATCACTTTTGGGGCACATTTTTAATAGCAGCAACAACTTCTACAACTTTATGTTTACCATGCCCATTTGGGTTTATTTCTTCATGCGTCTTTACTATCCCTACGCTTTCCATTTCATGAATGTCTCTTCGTACTGAACCTATGTTTCTATTTATTGCTTTTGCAATGTTAGTGATTGAGTCAGGATGTTTTCTGATATTGGAAATCAATTGTATTTTCGCAGCACTTAAAAAATGAGCCATTTCGGTTGGGTCAACGAAAGTTAACGTAGCGCAACGTTTTTTGATGGGCTCTCCTCTGTCTACTGCCCGCATAGTTTCTCTAGCTTCTGCAAAGAATTCCTTAATAGAACCCGTTTTAACTTTCATTACGCTAGTAAATTTATTAGCGTGCTTTTTGTTTTTTGGCTTTTTCATGCAGGTTCCCCCACTCTTTTTCAAAACGGTCTTGAACATCTTCAAAACTAGAAAATTTTATATCTTCTTCCTTGCCCATATAGTGACGATGATGGTATCCGTGACAATTGTCATATCCTAGTACCCTACCATTATCTCCAGTATAGATATGAAAATTCACATATGCCAAGTGGTCAAGAAAGATTAAATAATTTTACAGGTATTATCTTCGCGTAATTTATAAAATCTTTATCTGTGGTGAAGATAGACATGTTATGTTGCGAAGCAATGGCGCATATCAAAAAATCTGTGTTAGATCCTTGTATTCCTTTGCTGCGGCATTGATTATAAAATTGCGCTGCCAATTCATAATCAGTTCTAGATGTTGTCCAGTCAGGAAATGCAGCAAGATAATCTTTGAGGGTGTTGAAATGTTGTGTCGCTGTAACACCAGAGAGAATTTCTTGCCGTATGGGCCCAAGCATCTGCACGCGAGATTCATTAATCAATTCGCGTAAACGCAATATCATTTCATTTTCGTTGCTAGTGTTGCGTCGGCGTAATGCCAAAGACCAAATGCATGTGTCCACTATAACATTCATGATTTGTGTGCGCGTTGTTTTTTGTAATTGTATTTTGGATCAAAATCAATTGTTCCAAATAAGTCTAACAGTTGTAATTGCTTGTGATGTTGAATGTATTCTTCCAGGGCGGCGGTCACCGCTCCTTTTTTAGTGGAGTGGCCGCCGACCTTAACAGCTTCTTTAATTAAAGCATCACTAATCGCTAAATTGGTCGCCATGCGCATTACCTCTTACACATATTATTACACATAATCATGTGTAAATCAAGGCTTAAGTTCACGCCTTCACCAAACTCAAAAACTCTGCCCGCGTCTCCGCCTCTGCTCTAAAACTCCCGAGCATCACCGATGTTGTCATCACTGAATTTTGCTTTTCCACCCCACGCATCATCATGCAAAGATGCTGCGCCTCGATCACCACGCCCACCCCTTCCGCCCCAGTGATCTCCATGACCGATTCAGCAATTTGTTTAGTCAGCCGCTCTTGCACTTGTAATCGTCGCGCAAACATATCCACAATGCGCGCAATTTTTGATAAGCCTAAAATTTTACCTTGCGGAATATATGCCACATGACATTTGCCAATAAAAGGTAATAAATGATGCTCACACAAGGAATAGAGTTCGATGTTTTTTACTAAAATCATTTCATCAGTGTCAGATTCAAACAAGGCGCCATTAATAATGGTTTTTAAATCTTGCTGATAACCTTGTGTCAAAAACTTCAAGGCCGTTGCCGCTCGTTGCGGTGTGTCTTTCAATCCTTCGCGATTAACATCTTCTCCCAGTGCGGTGATAATTTTTGCAATATGTTCGCGCATGAAACCTCCCCCGTATAAAAACCTTATCCTGGTGGCCAGGAAAATCTTCTGCCACCTAATAAATGAGCATGAATATGAAAAACACTTTGGCCGGCACCGGCATTGCAGTTTAAAACAAAGCGATAGCCTTGTTCAGCAACGCCAAGTTGGTTGGCCAGTTTTTTAGCTATTTGTACCATATGACCGATTAATTCATTATCGGTTGCTTCGAGATCATTCACCGTAGCAACATGCTTTTTAGGAACGATTAATTTATGCTGCGGTGCTTGTGGATTTATATCATCAAAGGCGATGACCTTGTCATCTTGATAAATAATTTTGGCCGGTATTTCACCCTTGATAATCTTGCAAAATAAACAATCCATTCTATCCTCCTCCGCTGCGAGTTTGGTTTTAAGCGCATAAATTAAAAGTCATGCCAGCCAAGGCTCACTAGTGTCCGGTAAATCGGTGTAAATATTGGCCGCATAAATACACTCTCTCTGATGTCATGCCAGCTAAAAGCATGCTGGCATGACATCAGTGGGATGTTATATTTACGTGGCCATCTCAGTGCCTGGTTGAGTACGACCAATATTTACACCGATTTACCGGACATTAGTGAGCCTTGGCTGGCATGACATCGTATTTTCCCATAGGTGCCTAGTGTAGAAAGTTATTGCACTATTTTCTAGTCATTTTTTATTGAAGATTTCCCCTAATTACAGTACAAATACCCCCACGCAAATGATATTGAGGTTAATATATGAAACTTGATGCACTCGATGCGGGCCGCAAATTGCCCGATGATATTAATGTAATAATAGAAATACCTTCACATAGTTCGCCAATAAAGTATGAAATAGATAAAGCCAGCGGTATGGTGATGGTCGATCGTTTTTTAGGGACCAGTATGTATTACCCTTGTGATTATGGCTTCATTCCACACACCTTATCGGAAGATGGTGACCCGGTAGATGTTCTTGTCGCTACGCCGTTTTCTTTAATTCCTGGTGCGGTCATTCGCTGCCGTCCCGTAGGTTTGTTGCGTATGACTGATGAGTCGGGGCGGGATGCTAAGATATTGGCAGTGCCCGTAGATAAATTAACGCCGCGCTACCAGCATGTGCAAAAACCCCAAGATTTGGGCCAGGATTTGTTGGATGCTTTAGAGCATTTCTTTAAACATTATAAAGATCTTGAAAAAGGAAAATGGACGAAAATAGATGGCTGGGAAGGGGTCGAAGCTGCGCGTAATGAAATTATGGAGAGTGTGAAGCGTTACCAGGACCAGTGATCACAAAATGAAAAAGGGGCGATTTTCCCATCGCCCCTTTTTTACCTACCCCAGGCTTCCAAGCCCATTCCACAATCCATGGTGGAGGAATCCATGCTGAAGTATCAAATCCGTGACACCGGTCCTTTTTCCTATCGTCCGTGACAATTTCAGAATAACAAAAACTACTAAAGTTACAATTTATAATATTATTTATCCATATGGTGTGAGCTGAACTAATTTTGTTCGCACAATTAATTGTTCTTATATAATCAATTAGTTATTATAAATAACAATAAAGTTTAATGCCATAAATAGCAAATGTCTCACACGATAATGCATTGATGGCTTACAGAGCTTCCGGAGATTATTGTTAAGAAAAGAGGTGTTAATCAGTCTGAATACCATTCTTGGCTAACAGGCGGATGTTATTTCTGGTCAAAAATTGACAAAAAAGCTGTTGGATTCGCGAACCTAAATGCATGGCAACAATAGCGCTGCCAAAGACCATAAATGCAACATAGACAGGCAATAGTCCACTAATTAAAAAATGCCCGTATTTTGAAGTGAGAAAGCGTTCATTAGCAATAAAAGAGGAAATGGATAAATGAAACATATTATCTATGATTAATAAATAATACATCAGATAGCCCATGATTAATAACGCGGCTACGCTGCCAAAATTTAGGGTAAATCGCGGTTTCATTTTTTCGCTCCTACTTAGTCATTTCCTATCATATCATGTATGAGAGATAGAGCTATTTTATACAATTTTCCTTAAGAGAAACTTAACAAACCTAGTGAATTTAGCTAAATTCTCTGTACACGACAATTTTTAAATTTAACTCGTGTCATGCCAGCGAAGGCTGGCATCCAGTATTTAATTTGATCTGGATGCCAGCCTTCGCTGGCATGACAGCCTAATTCTGCTGAATTTCGGAGAGAGGCTGTTCATTAAATTATTTTTATCGTGTACAGAGAGCTAAATTTTTTTCCTGCTGAGGGTCTGTTTACAATTCTACTAGTCTTGCCAGGAACCACGTATCCCTGTGCACCTTTGTTTATTTACTCACATGTAATGCGGTGCTCGAATATCCGTGATTCCCACTCAGCCTAGCGAATTGTAAGCAGACCCTAAGTAAAACCGATCAAGTCCCAGTATTTTGAACGACAGCCTTTTTTTCCGAATTTTTCTCTCCTGGCTTAACATATACCAAATCCAATTCCCGCGCTGCTTTAACTTCATCCAAGCGTCTTACCGGCAGAGTGTGTGGAGCTTGCTTGACGAGCTCAGGATTCGTTTGCGCTTCTTGTATAATCTGAATCAAAGTATCTGCAAACGCATCAAGAATTTCTTTGCTTTCCGTTTCAGTTGGTTCAATCAACAGACATTCAGGAACAAGTAACGGAAAATACATCGTTGGCGCATGAAAACCATAATCTAATAATCGTTTGGCCACATCCAATGCAGTAATAGAAAGCGTTTTAGCTTCATTTCTAAGCGTGATAATAAATTCGTGACTGGCGCGGCGTCCGGCATAAGCTGGCGTGAAGCCCGCGGCAGTTAAGCGCGCTAAAAGATAATTCGCATTGAGCGAAGCAAATTCCGCCACCCGTTGCATGCCTTCACGGCCGAGTAAGCGCGCATACATATAAGCACGCAATAAAATTCCGGCATTACCCATAAACGTAGACAAACGACCAATTGTCTCTGGACAATCTTTTTCAGTAAGCCAGCGATAACTCATATCTTCTTTTGCGACCATCGGCGTTGGTAAGAACGGCGCTAATTTTGGACATGCTGCCACCGGTCCACTGCCGGGGCCGCCACCACCATGCGGTGTGGCAAAAGTTTTATGTAAATTCAAGTGCACCACATTAAAACCCATATCACCAGGCCGCACTTTACCCATGATGGCATTGAAATTGGCGCCATCATAATAGAGCATGCCGCCGACATCGTGAATAATCTTAGAGATTTCTAAAATTTGCTGTTCAAAAACACCCAAGGTTGAGGGATTGGTTAGCATGATGCCTGCAGTTTGTGGGCCGACGGCTTTTTGCAGCGCATTTAAATCTACATTGCCATTACTATCAGTAGGAATTTCTTTGACTTTAAAGCCGCATTGCACCGCGGAAGCAGGATTGGTGCCATGAGCCGCATCAGGCACTAACATTTCAACTCGGGCATGGTCGCCCCGTGATTTGTGATAAGCACGAATCATCGCCACACCGGCAAACTCACCTTGTGCGCCAGCCATGGGTGTTAGCGAAACCGCGTGCATACCGGTCACCGTCTTAAGCATTTCTTGTAATTCATATAAACACGCTAAAAAACCTTGGCTATCTTGCTCGAGTGATAAAGGATGATGTAATAAAAATCCTTCCAGAAAAGCGAGGCGATGTACGCCGCGTGGATTATATTTCATCGTGCAAGAACCCAGCGGATAAAAATTAGTATCGATAGAAAAATTTCGTTGCGAAAGTCGCGAAAAATGACGCACGACTTGCAGTTCTGATACTTCGGGTAATGTAGGTTTATCTTGACGCAATAGGTTGGCAGCAAGATCTAAACTATTTTCGATTTGCTGCGGAATTTGTGCGTGTGCACGGCGTCCATTTTGCGATTGTTCGAATATTAATGATGTCATGACAGTGTTTCCCGCAAACTAGTGGCTAAAAATTCAATTTCAACAGCTGACTTCGTTTCAGTAGCACAGATTAATAACGTTTCGCCAAGCTCAGGATAATGGGTGTTTAATGCATAGCCGCCTTGGATATCAAGCTTAGCTAATTTTTGCAGCACTTCACTAGACGGTTTCGGTAAGCGAATCACTAACTCATGAAAGAAGGGTGCTGGGAAAACCGGTTTGATGCCAACAATGTCTTGTAATTTCTTTGCCAATAATGTCGCATTATGATGACAAGCTAGAGCCACTTGGCGCAAGCCGGCCGGACCCAATAAGCTCATGTGAATGGTCGAGGCAGTCACCATCAGACCTTGATTGGTACAAATATTGGAAGTCGCTTTGGCACGGCGAATGTGTTGCTCGCGCGCTTGCAAAGTTAATACAAATCCAGTTTTACCTTCGCTGTCAACCGTGCGGCCGACAATTCTACCTGGCATTTGTCGCGCAAAACTTTTACGGCTGCAGAGAAAACCATAATAAGGTCCGCCTGAGGCAAGTGGAATACCTAAAGGTTGTCCTTCGCCGCAAGCGATGTCAGCTCCTTGCTTGCCCCACTGGCCGGGTGGTTTTAATAAAGCCATGGCAATGGGATTCACGACGGCGATGCATAACACGGCATGCTCATGGGCCCAATTGCTTAACGCATCAACCTCTTCTATACCACCAAAAAAATTCGGCTGCGGAATAATTAATGCTGTTAATTTACGATCAGCAAAAGCGGTTAACGATTCTACAGAAATTTTTCCAGTTTTGGAGTCATAATCGAGCTCGAGTAAATCAATGTCTTGTTGGCCGACAATAGATTGTAATACTTGCCGATAGTGAGGGTGTAAATTACGCGGCACTAATATCGCCGGTTTTTCTTTTTTATTGGATAAACGTGCTGCCATTAACACGGCTTCTGCTAACGCACTGGCGCCGTCGTATAACGAGGCATTGGATAATTCCATGCCCATCAAACTTGCCATCATAGTTTGATATTCATACAAAAGTTGCAGTGTTCCTTGGCTTGCTTCAGCTTGATAAGGCGTATAGGCCGTTAAAAATTCACCGCGTGAAGCAATTTCCCAAACTGCAGCGGGAATATGGTGCTCATAGGCCCCAGCGCCGATGAAACAAAGTTTGCCGCCATCTTGTTTGGCGCGAGCATGCATCAACCGTGATAATTCCATTTCAGATAAACCCGATGGAATCGAGGTCAAATCCGCCGTCAGCAGAGTGTTGGGGATTTCATTAAAGAGATCATCGATTTTCTGGATGCCAATGGTTGCTAGCATCGCCTGGGTATCTTCATTTGTATGAGGAATAAACGGCATGACATCTCATCCTTGTTAATGGGCTTCCGATGCAAGTTGTTTGGAATATTGGTCTGCGCTTAACAATTGTGCACCAGCAGGATCAAAGGGACGAATTCGAAATAACCAGCCTTTACCGTAAGGATCTTCATTGATGAGCTGGGGATTTTCAATGACCGCTTCATTAATTTCCACAATTTCGCCCGAGATAGGAGAATAAACATCGGCAGCGGCTTTTACTGATTCGAGTACGGCGCATTCTTGGCCATTGTCAAAGCTGGTTTCTAGTTCAGGTAATTCGGCATACACTAAATCGCCCAGCATGCATTGTGCATGATCGGTGATTCCCACGGTGAATAAGTCTTCATCCTGGCGCACCCATTCATGCGAAGCGGTGTAGCGTAATTTTTTTGGCACATTGCTCATTGTTTATCTTCTCCTAACTTTAACTGGGCTTGTTTGCATTTCTACTAGTCTGGTTGAAAATCCTTGATATTCTGCGCTCCGCTGCTCATTTACTTGTATGTAATGCGGTGCTCGAAATATCAAGGATTTTCACCTCAGCCTAGCGAAATGTAAACAGGCCTAATATATTTTTTTACCATGCCGCACAAACGGCGGTTTAACGACTAACGCGGGCATTTGTTTGCCGCGAACTTCTACTAAACATTGGTCTCCTACTTTAGCAGGAACCCGTGCTAAGGCGATCCCTTTATTTAACGTTGGCGAAAAACCGCCGCTGGTGGTGGTGCCTTCCCCTAGGCCATCGATGATTACTTTTTGATGGCTGCGCAAAACTCCAGGCCCTTCTAACACTAAGCCAACCAGTCGTTGTTTTACACCGGTTTGCTGCTGTTTTTCCAAACTAGCGCGCCCAATGAAATTTCTATCAGCAGGTTCCCAGGCGACAGTCCACGTTAGGCCGGATTCTAATGGCGTTACTTCTTCATCCATATCGGAACCATATAAATTCATGCCGGCTTCTAATCGTAAAGTATCGCGCGCACCTAAACCACAAGGCGCAATATTATTGGCCAATATTTTTTGCCAAAAGGCGAGCACTTCTTTCGCAGGTAACATCACTTCAATGCCATCTTCGCCGGTATAACCGGTGCGAGCAATCATCCATTCCCCATTTTGTAAGGCAAAAAATGGTTTAAGTGCTTGGATTCTCGCTGCAAGTTCAGCCGAAAATAAATCAGCCAGTTTATCTTTCACTAATGGCCCTTGAATGGCAAGCATGGCTAAATCAGTTCGTTCGGTAATTTTAACGTCCTTGCCTTGAGCTTGTTTTTGAAACCACGCTAAATCTTTTTCTCGAGTGCCGGCGTTGACTACGATCCGAAAAAAATCATCGTTTATTTTGTAAACTATAAGATCATCTAATACCTTTCCTTGTTCATTCAATAAACAAGTATAAAGTGCCTTGCCGTAGGTGAGTTTGTCGATATTGTTAGCCAATAAGTATCGCAAGAAAGCAGCCGTTTCCTTGCCGTGCATATCGACAATGCCCATATGCGAAACATCAAAAACCCCGGCCGCTTGCCGGACTTTGTGGTGTTCTTGTAGCTGTGAGCCGTAATGTAATGGCATGTCCCAGCCAGCGAAGTCGACCATTTTGCCTTGCGCTTGTACATGAGCGTCATATAATGGAGTTCTTTTTCCCATGATGCATCCCTTTTGGAGCGAGTCAGAAGGTGTGGGAGTATAACGTCTTATAGGAAATAATAAAAGGAGGACAAGCTATGGCTTTAAGTGACAAGCAAGTTGCTTATATTAATCGCACATTAGAAGGCGTTTTTTTAAATCTTCCTAATAAAGAAAATGAATTACGAGCAGCGATCAGCAAAATAACAGGCTTATTTTCATTAAAAGCGCTAAGCGAAACAGATGATTATTACTTTTTATGGCAATCCATTGTTAATCCTCAATTAGCTTTCCATGACTTAATTATCCAAATGGAAGAAGGTCCTACGCTAGGCGAAGTGCGTGCGCAAGTTATCGAGTTTATTGATCAGAAAATTGCTCAAGCCGCCGCAGCGTTCGCGGAATTCAAAAATGCAGCTCATTTAACAGAATATGGTTGGAATAAAGCCGCTCTGTTAACGGATACCCAAACTGAAGCAGCACAGCGTAAATTTGAATATGTAAAAATGCCAGAAGATGGTTCTAATGTTTTATCCTTAGAAGATCTCATATTGGCAAGTATAACAAAAGGGAATGTTTATCAAGCTACATTTCCGGAAAATATATGGAACATCATCATTAATCTTCAGGTGCAATACGATCCTCGAGAAAAAAACTATCAGCAAAACCAAAAATATAAACAAGTCATTTTAGAGCGCCCGGTTGAAACAGAGCATGCCCAAGCAATAGACCGTATGCGGCCGACAATTGCCATTCAAGCAGAATATCTTGCGTGTAAATATATTCTCACGCGGTTAAAAAAAGATGGCGTGGCTATTAAAGAAGGGCCATTAGATCTTTCACCGCGCACCAAAAAATTACTTACCCATAGTTACTTTCTCAATGCTTTGCGGAATAAATTAATTAGTTGGGAAGCGTTCACCCGGCTGGGTGAAGCCGAAGATAAAATTGTCCAGCAAAGAAAGGAGTGGCAAGACTTATGCGAAGAAAAATCAGTTGCAGCAATTCCGATACAAGAGGAAACGGATGATCAAATGGCCTTGCGTCTGCAAATGGAATTATATGCTGGAGTCGATTCCTCACAAGCGGTAGAAGAACCTAGTGAGGAACCCTTAGAAGCAAAATTATTGTTAACAAAACACGAGGTAGAGAAAGAACTCAAAACATTGTTGGACGATGATTCGGATATTTCAGCGGACGAATTAGAGCCGATACAATTGCAAGAGGAGCGTGCTGTCCTGCTGCGCACGCATCAAAAGAAAATACAATTAGAAGCAGCGCTGGCTGAGGTTCAGCAGCAGCGTGAGCAAGCCGAAAAAATGTGTCATCCGACTATAATAAAATTACAAGAAAATAAAAAATGCGATTTAATCGCGGCGGCAGCACTCACCGCGCCGGAATTTAAAGTGGTTTCAGATGATCGTTATTGCCAAGGTATTATCACCGGGAAATATCAGCTACAACAATTTAAAAATATTTCTAACCAAGCAGCGTTAAATCTTTTGACGCCGCCAGTGCACCGCTTGCTTAACGCAGGTGTTATCAATGTCCAACAAGCCTGCGCAATAACAGAAGATGTGCGTCGATTATTAGTCATGCCTGAAAGAGTAGTTTTGCTTGAACAAGGCATAATAAATATTTTAGAAATTAAAAGTTTTAACGAAATTCAAATTTATACTTTTTTTTATTACCAGCAAAATATTCTTGCTAAAAAAATTTCTTCTGAAAACATGGCGGTACTTGTCAGTACCGCAGAAAATTTTTCGCTGATGTTTTTTAGATTATTGTTAGGAAAACCGATTGATAATCACTTGCATGATATAAATGATATTAAAGCGAAAATGCAGGAATTTTTACGGGAAAGTAATTTAGAGGCAAACCGATTGCAAGCGATGATTCTTCATCGTTTGTTAGATTTGATCGCGGAGAGAATTTTAAGCGCGAATCTGGATGCGTTACTGCCTATGAATGCCAGAAAGATAGTGAATGAAATTGCGCTGTATAAAAAAATTAAATTTGCTACCATAGATTCTGCAGAATATTTGCAAAAAAGCCAACACTGTTTAGCGAATATAATACGCTATGCGGAGCAAGAACTTGCGACGCAGGCGCGATTCGGAAAAAGCAAAATCCGTCCGCTGTTAATTGCTTGGCCTATGAGACTATATCAGCCTGCCGAAGAAAAAAACGATTTAGCATCGATCAAAAAATTTGTCGAAAATATTTCGCATTTTGTTAATTTGATGCCGCGACAGCTGGCGTTGTTGAATAAGGGTTCGTCGCAATCGAGAAAAAGAAAAATGGCTTAAGGGCCCGTCGTCACAACCGAATCCCGTCGTCCCGCGACGACGGATCCTGGAATATTAATCCTGCCCCACAGCATAGTGCGCGAAAAAGTTTTTCAACCAGGAAAATTGATTGGTGACATTTAATCCTAATCCGCGCACGTTTTGCAAAAATTTCTGTTCGCTGGCAAACAAATTATTTAATATTTCTAGCGAATTAAACATCGCAAAATTATTGCTTTTGCGTGCACGTTCGTAACGCCGCAGATTCATATAACTGGCGAAATCTCGTTTTTTATTTAGCGCTGTGCCAATGACTTCAGTTAAACAATCCGCATCGAGCAAACCTAGGTTAACACCTTGTCCGGCTAACGGATGGATAGTGTGGGCGGCATCTCCGATCAAAGCGAGTCGTGATTTAACATAATGATTGGCATGCAAGCGCCGCAAAGAAAATTGCCGCCGTTTATCACTCTGTAAAATTTTTCCGAGTTTGTGTTCGAAAGCAACGCCGAGTTCGTGATTAAATTCATCGGCGCTTAATGCGAGCAAACGTTCAGCTTCAGTTGTTGGCAGTGACCAAACAATAGAGCTCAATTGCGCTTCTTTTAAAGGTAAAAAAGCTAACGGGCCGGTGGGTAAAAATCGCTGCCAGGCGGTTGCTTGATGCGGAAGTTCGGTTTGCACGGTGCAGACGATAGCGGTTTGGGTTTTAGTATCTTGCGTAATAGCCAGCCGCGCTTGCTGACGAATCCAGGAATTTGTCCCATCGGCGCCGATTATTAATTTTGCTTGCAGCAGACCATGTTGCGCTGTGGTTAATTCAGCTGCCTCTTCAGTAATGGTCAGGTTGGTAAGTTGCGCTGAAGAAATTTTTGTAATCTGTGAGTAGGTGACGAGTAACTCCAGTAATGATGCACGCAGCGCATTATTTTCGATAATATATCCTAAGGCTGGCTGGCCAATTTCTTGACTATCAAATTGAATGCGGCCTTTGCTACTGGCATCCCATACTTCCATGCGCCTAAAAGGGCTAATACGTTTTGCAGCAATGGCTGGCCACACATTTAATGTCGCCAATATTTTTTGTGAGGCTGGTGATATTGCGCTTACACGGAAATCATAGTGGTTAGCTGACCAAGGACAAGCAATCTCTTGTGCATCCACTACAGCAATGGAGAGCGAAGTGGACTGAGCTAAGCCCGCAGCAAACGCAGCGCCGACTATGCCGGTGCCGACGATAATAATGTCAAATTGAGTAGTGGTCATTAAGTTTAAATTTTAGTATTTTGTAAAGAGGTCATTATACAATACCCACCAAAAGGATCCATATAATATGTTTGCTGCTCCGACCCAAATAGAAAGCAACCAAACTCATTACACGCAATTGCGATTATCCAGTAAGCCCGAAGAGCTCTAGCTTAAACTGACCTGCATTGTAGATACTTTATTGTTTCCATAAATTTTTTTAGCGCACATCTCCAAGTCTTGGTGACTAATACGCACCAAAAAAATTTGTCTTTCGAAAAACTGAAGAAGATTAACAATACTCTTTTTTTCACCCTGCTCTGCACGTACAGATAATTTTGGTTTATCTATACATAGCTGCAAAAGTTCATTGATGAATTGTTCCGCCAATGTATCATCACTTTTTACTAGGCCATAATTTTTAGCGATTACCAGACTAAGCGCTTCGCGTAAATAATGTTGTTCCTTATCAAGCATGAGCCGGCCAAATTGTTGCTGATATTTAACAGCGAATTGTTCAATAATTTTTTTAATATTCGTTTCAAGTAAAAGTATATTAGCCACGGCTTCTTCCATTAGCGGCTTGGTTGGATATAAGCTCTGCTTCGCCAAATTTTTAAGTGAAAAATAAAGTGATTCTCGCTGTGCTTGCGTAAGCCTGCCTGCTGTAAATTGACTTTGCAGCACTTCGACGAGTAAGCGTCGTTTATCGAGAATTTCTTTGGGGGTCATTAGTTTGGGATAGTAATTTCGAAAATGCCGCATCGCCAGCGTAGCAATTTTTAATAAATACTCTTTGTGATCATTATCGATCAATTTTGGAATATGCTGCAGACAATGCAATAAAACCTTGCGAGAAACAATTTGTAAATCAGGATCATTGGCCTTCAATGTTTCTAATGCCAATTCTGTTTTAATCGCTTCGGGAATAAATTGTTGACTATTACCCTTGGCCAATGCAGCTCGCGCTTCTGCACTTAAGTGACACTTACTAAGATCGACTTTACACTCTTGAAAAAAAGTATAAGATCTGTCTGGATGCAATATGGTTGTTACAACCGAGTTAAAATTATTGATGAGTTGCTGTTTAGTTTCTGAAAGTAATTTGCTCTTCGGGCAGGTGGCTTCAAGCAGTCCAGCTATTTGTTCCGCCTCTTCAACTATTGATGATTTTTCCTTTTTTGAGTCTGCTTTAGGTGAATCATCAGTATGCGCAAATTGTCTTGCCGTATCTAAGATAAGTCGAGCATATTTAGGCGCAAATTCTAGCATGACATTTTCTTTTTTTTGCAATTGCGTTTTACTTAATATATCTAATAACAATAGATATTTTATTGTTGATGGATCTTCTGCAAAATCGAGTAAAGTTTCAACATCTACATCATCAGGATAAACATCCAAGACTGCTTTTAAAAATCTCGAGTCATCTAATATTAATGAATTTTTATTTTTTAACTCAAATGCTCTCACAACTAATTTATCAGCTAAATCATTCGCAATTTTCAGTTTATATAATGTTTTTGCCAGCGATAACATGAAAGAACCAATGTGCATTTTTTCAGATTCAATAATTGAATTAATCTGTATAGGTTCAGTCAATGTTAAAACTCGATTGCAACGTGCAATTCTTTCATCAATAGGAATTTTTTCCTCTTCCAGCGCAACATAAGCGAACATACAATAAAAAGTGGCGCATAATCCAAATTGATCTCCTTTGCCGTCGGCTGTTTGACTAATAATATGATTTATAAAAATGACAAATTGATCTTGGTCTTCTTCAATCAACTTCATTATAGGTTCTTGTAGACGGCCATATAATTTTTCATGAAAACCGGGTAATTTTTGCACTTGGACAACAATTGTTTTCGCAAGCTCTAATTTTTTGGATTTATCATATGCGTCAGCAAGTTCCTGAATTAATTTAATTCTTGGTTCCAATTCACTTTGTTTGTCGTCATTGATAGGTGATTTGAAAATTTTTTCTTGTTGAACAGCTGCGCCGCGTTGCATAACTATCTCCTTTTTTATTTAAAGTTATTTTTACCACGCGAGAATAAGTAGTGGTCATTAAGTTTAAATTTTAGTATTTTGTAAAGAGGTCATTATACAATACCCACCAAAAGGATCCATATAATATGTTTGCTGCTCCGACCCCGATGGAAAGTAAACAAAAACCTTTAACGTTTGAACAACATATTGCAGGTGTTTCTGAGCTGATCATTACGTTACAAAAAATTTTAAAATCACTTAATTCAGATCAAGAAGCTGCAGCAAGATCCAAAACTGAGCCAATGCCACACAGAACACTGCCTAAAATGTTCGATCGAGTCAAAGCTAAATTTCAATCCAAATCGATGCGGTCTCTTCAAACCACTCCTGCTGTTGATCGCGAAAAAAAGCGAGAAGAGGACAAATTTCAAATAGATCATTTACAAGTATTGGATAGTTTTTTCCATTTACCCCTGAGAGCGGAAGAAGATTTCAATGACTATATTGGTTTAGCTGTTTTTCAAGAAATTCGTGTTGAATGCGATGTTGCACAACAAGTGAAACATATTTTAGAGCAAGATCCGTTTATTCAAGCTGTTAAAAGTTTTAATGATGCTTGTATTGATGAAATAGAGCGGGAAATACCCTTGAAAGTTTTTCAAGAATATATCGGTGTTGATGAAACATCGGCAATTTATACGCGAAAGGTGGGCGATGTTATGCGTACTGGCGTTGATCTTGCTGGTCTGATGCTAGATGCCAGTGGCATGGGTGGGGCGGTTAGAACTAATTATGAGAATGTTCAACCGTGTATCCAGGCTTTTCAGCGAATTTCCAATTTTTCTAAAAATAGCACAGATTCAGCGTTGCTTTGGATTGATACAGTTTGGAGTTTTCGTTCAGCAATTCAAAATTTAATTATTTATCATATGAAATATACTGCGGTTAGAAATTCTCCCGCCTCCGCGGACAGTAAAACGTTTTTATGTACGCATTGCGATGCTGCTATTGTAATGTTGAGTGAAATTGTTGAGGGGGTGCAAAGAATAAATTACATTAAAGAAAAATATAAGCAGAGGGCAGCGGCTGTCTCGATCACTCTTGAAAAAATTTTAAAAAATGTAACCGATCTCACAGCAGCGAAATATTTGCCAACATTAGGAGTTTTTAATGAAGGAACACTTACTTCGCAGCCAAATGATTTGGTACGCTCCCCACCGTCACAATCTTCATCGAGTTCGTGCGACCGTGAATACCAATCAAATCACCTTTAGTGATAATCACTAAATCACCGCGTTGCAAAATATTTCTTTTTTCTAATTCAGCGACCGCCGCTTGATTGAGATTTCTTCGGTCAATATGCGTGGCATCAAATTGAATGGGAAATACACCGCGATATAAAGTCATGCGGCGCAAAGTTTCAGGATGCCGACTTAAACCATAAATGGGAATACTGGATTTCACCCGTGACATCCATAAGGGCGTGGTGCCCGATTCAGTGAGCGTGATGATAGCTTTAATATCCAAATGATTAGCGGTGTACATGGTCGCCATGGCAATTGCTTCATCAACATAATTAAAATGCGGCTCGCGTCGTTGTCGGTTAGTTTTACTGCTCCAATGTTTTTCAGCGCTAAGACAGATGCGATTCATAGCGGCGACGGCTTTGTCCGGATATTTTCCGGCCGCGGTTTCAGCCGAGAGCATCACGGCATCCGTACCATCCAATACTGCATTGGCTACGTCAGAAACTTCAGCGCGGGTCGGGATGGTGCTATTGATCATCGATTCCAACATTTGTGTGGCGGTGATCACTGGTTTGTTGAGTGATCGCGCGACGCGAATCAATTTCTTTTGAATGGCGGGTAATTCAGCATCGCCAATTTCTACACCTAAATCGCCGCGGGCCACCATGATGGCATCGGATGCGGCAATAATTTCTTGTAAATTGGTGATTGCTTCGGTGCGTTCGATCTTAGCAACGATGCCGGCTTTGCCGCCAGCGGCTTTCAATAAAATGCGCGCTTCTTTGATATCATCGGCGCTGCGCGGAAAGGATACCGCTAAATAATCGGCGCCTAGTTTGGCAGCCGTTTGAATGTCTTCGCGATCTTTTTCTGTGAGGGCACCAGCAGATAAGCCGCCGCCTTGGCGATTAATCCCTTTATTGTTAGATAAATCTCCACCTGCAATCACTTCGCAATATACCCGCGTTTTATCGACGCGCTGCACGCGAAATTCTAAGCGACCGTCATCTAGCAATAAAGTATCACCTGCTCGAACATCGTTAGGAAGATTTTTATAATCCAACCCCACCGTTTGTTCGTCGCCGGTTTCCCCTTCTAATGTCGTATCGAGAATAAAAGATTGGCCTTCTTTGAGATGAATTTTACCAGTTTTAAAACGCCCGATGCGAATTTTGGGCCCCTGCAAATCCAGTAATATCGCAACATTTTTGTCGAGCTCAGCCGCTATGTTACGTACCGTGGTGATACGTTGCTCATGGGTTTCTTTATTGCCGTGCGAAAAATTGGCCCGAAAAACATCAGCGCCAATGGTGATGACGCGTCTTAACATTTCTGCATCGTCAAGCGCAGGTCCAAGGGTTACGACTATTTTGGTACGACGTAATATATTCATAGGGCTGTGTACATTTCTACTATGCTGGCCGAGAATCACGGATATCCTGTGCTCCGCTGCTCATTTACTCGCCTGTAAACTGCGCTGCGGTGCTCGAATATCCGTGATTCTCGGCTCAGCCTAGCGAAATGTCAACAGCCCTTGGTAGGAATGATCAAGCCACCTTCTCATCTTTCAGCGCACGGTCTTCGAGTGATGTGATAGCGGCCAATGGTTTGCCTTCGAGCAAAGTCAAAAAGGCGCCGCCACCGGTTGAAACATAGTCAATCTTGCTCATCAAGCGATATTTTTCGATCGCCGCTAGCGTGTCACCGCCGCCGGCTACTTTAAATGCCCGGCTCTCAGCGATGGCTTTGGCAATGCTCTGGGTCCCCTTGGCAAATTGATCGATCTCAAAAGCACCGACAGGTCCGTTCCATAAAATAGTTTTAGCTTTCTTGATGATGGCAGTTAGGTCTTTGATAGTATCTGGTCCGATATCATAAATTTTTTCACCATCATCGATTTGCGAAACTAAGCGCACATAGCTTTCCGTATCTTCAGAAAGTTTTTCTGCCACAATCACATCGCTGGGTAATACAATCGCTGATCCGCGTTGTTTAGCCGTAAGCATTAATCGTTCTGCTTCATCAATCAGATCGGGTTCATGCAAAGATTTGCCAACGGTATAGCCTTCAGCGGCTAAAAAGGTATTAGCGATACCGCCACCGACAATTAAATAATCCACTTTATGCACTAAAGAATCGAGCAGGGCGAGTTTGGTGGAAACCTTGGACCCGCCAACCACCGCGACGATAGGGCGAGCAGGATTTTTCATCAGTTTACCCAAGGCATCGAGTTCGGAAAGTAATAATGGGCCAGCACAAACTTGTGGGGCAAAACGAATAATGCCGCAAGTGGAAGATTCGGTACGATGAGCCGTAGCGAAGGCATCCATCACAAAAACGTCGCATAGGCTCGCCATTTTTCTGGCTAGTTCAACATTGTTTTCTGTTTCGCCATTTTGAAAGCGGACATTTTCCAACATGACGACAGCATTATCTTGCAAAGTAACACCATGCATCCAGTCTGAGATTAAAGGAATTTCTTTTTTGAGTAATTCCGATAAACGTTTCGCCACTGGCGCTAGTGAAAACAAGCTTGGGTCGATCTCTTCAGAAGGGCGGCCAAGATGAGACATGATCATAATTTTGGCACCAGCTTTCATGGCGAGTTTGATCGTTGGAAGACAAGCGCGGATACGCAAATCACTGGTAATCGTCCCGTTTTTCATGGGTACGTTTAAGTCTTCACGAATTAAAACGCGCTTACCTTTCAAAACTAGATCAGTCATTTTAGTGATCGGCATTCGGCTTGCTCCTTAAATGGTCAGGCATTGTCGAGTACTGTTGCTGAATTTATTGCATAATAGATTGAAATACAATAGTGATAAGGACATTAGATGAAATTCTTGCAGCGTTTTATAGAAATGGAGTCGGCCAGCGGGATCCTATTATTTGTTGCCGCCATACTTGCGCTAATTATTGCCAACTCAGGTTTTGCCCAACTATATCAATCAATAACCGCCGTTTCTTCCCGGTTCATTAATGATGGATTAATGAGCATTTTTTTCTTGGTAGTTGCATTAGAATTAAAACGTGAGTTTTACAGTGGTGAATTATCTTCCATCTCTAAGGCGCTATTGCCGGGCGTGGCTGCTTTGGGTGGAATGTTGGTGCCGGCAATCATTTACGCAACCATTAATCATGCTAATCCAATAGCAATGAGGGGCTGGGCAATCCCAGTCGCGACGGATATTGCCTTCGCGTTAGGCGCGCTCTCCTTAGTTGGTCGAGCAGTTCCTTTGGGATTAAAACTATTTTTAATGGCATTGGCGATTTTTGATGATTTAGGCGCCATCATTATTATCGCCATTTATTACGCACATGGCTTGATTTACATTTATTTATTGTTTGCTTTGTTACTCGTGTTAATTTTATATCTGTTTAATCGCTGCAAACTGTCTTTGCTATCGCCCTATCTTGCGATCGGTATTTTGTTGTGGGCCTGTGTTTTTAAATCCGGTATTCACCCTACCATTGCCGGAGTGTTGTTGGGCTTTATGTTGCCAATTCATGGTGGCGATAAATCATTATTAAGGCGTCTGGAAGAAATGCTTTATCCTTGGGTGGATTTCGCCATTTTGCCTTTATTTGCCTTGGCCAACGCAGGATTATCCTTGGCCGGATTCACTTGGCGAACAATACTAGATCCACTCGTGCTGGGAATTATGCTGGGATTATTTTTAGGTAAGCAAATGGGGGTGGGTCTATTTTCTTGGCTGTTTATTAAATTTACTAAGGCAAAATTACCAGACCAAACGAATTGGCTAGCTTTTTATGGGGTGGCTGTTCTCTGCGGTATTGGTTTTACAATGAGTTTGTTTGTTGGTACGCTGGCTTTTGAAAGTCATTCAAATTCATTATTAAACCAAGTAAGATTGGGAGTTTTATTAGGATCATTGGTGTCAGGATTATTTGGCATTATTATTTTACGGCGAGCTTTTTCTCGCCCAATGCAGAGGAGTAAGCGCAATGGATAACTCAAAAAATTTACCAAAATTTAGCCTCCAGCGCCGGATTATCGGTTGGTCCGTACATGCATTCACGGCGAGCGGTGCTTGTGTGGGGCTGCTCTCTCTGTTGGCAATTTACCATCATCAATGGATTTCTTCTTTTTGGCTAATGTACCTGGCGATTTTTATTGACGCGGTCGATGGCATGTTTGCTCGGGGTGTTAAAATTAAAGAAGTGGTTCCGCAAATTGATGGTGCCTTGTTGGATAATATTGTTGATTTTATGAATTACACTATTGTTCCCTGTTTCTTTTTATTAGTGACTAATCTCTTGCCGTCTAATTGGGGCATGGTTTGTGTCATGTTGATTGTGTTTTGTTCTGCTTATCAATTTACGCAGATCGATGCTAAAACTCCGGATAATTTTTTCAAAGGCTTTCCCAGTTACTGGAATATCGTGGTATTTTATTTGTTCTTTTTGGAAACCAATCCCGCTACCAATCTCATTATTTTACTGGCATTAGCGATCTTAAGTTTTGTTCCGATCAAATATGTCTATCCATCACGTATGGAATATTTAACTGAAAATAATTCATTGCGCATGGCGATGACAGCGGCCACGATTTTATGGGGTTTGGCGACGGCTGGTTTATTGTGGTCTTATCCACAATCTAACCATTTATTTTTATTTTTATCGTTTAGTTACATGGTAATTTATCTGGCCATTAGCCTTTACCGTACTTGGGTTCCATTACAACTCGTTGCTGAATAAAAAAAATGAAACGTATTTTAATCACCGGCGGAGCCGGGTTTATTGGCTCCCATACTGTAGATCTGTTATTGCAACAGGGTTTGTCGGTTGTCGTTCTTGATAACTTAAGTTCTGGCAAATTATCTAATCTCAATTTATTTCATCCCAATATGGAATTGGTGAAAGAAGATATCTTAAATTATCCCGTGTTAGCGAAAACGGTGGCGCGCTGTGATGCAGTCTTGCATCTCGCGGCTATTCCTTCGGTGCCGCAGTCGATGGCAGATCCCATTCAAACTCATCGCGTAAATTCGCTAGGTTTTTTGCATGTGTTGGAAGCTATCCGACAGTGCCAACGGCCGATTCGGCTGGTGTATGCCTCAAGTGCGGCAGTGTATGGTAATACGGAACAGTTGCCTTGTTCTGATGAAAAACCGCTGATGGATTTACCCGCTTCACCCTATGCGCTGGAAAAAATTCAAAATGAACAATATGCCGAACTTTATTCGCGATTGTTTGGCGCGAATGCATTGGGATTGCGATATTTTAATGTGTATGGATTGCGGCAAGATGCTAAATCGACTTACTCGGGGGTGATCAGCCGTTTTATGGCGGGTTATAAGGGTAAAGAGCCGCTGCTGGTATTTGGTGATGGCAAGCAATCGCGCGATTTTGTTTCTGTTGCTGATGTGGCGCAGGCGAATTGGTTGGCGTTGCAAAGTGATTATTGCGGCACAGCGAATATCGCGACCGGTGCGGCGGAGACTTTGTTAAATCTGCTGAAATATATAGAAAGTGCGGGGACTGAGCCAGCCTTGATCCATCATGCGCCAGCGCGGCAGGGGGATATTTATGCGTCCTATGCGACGACGAATAAGGCGGAGCAGAAATTTGGGTTTCGGTATAAAGTGCCGCTGGCAGACGGGATTAAGTTGATGATGGCGCAGAAGTGAAGGGGTTTTCACCAAATGTTAAATAGAATGTTTAATAGAAACCCTTCCGCAGCTGAGCTTGCAATTTTTGCAGCTGTCGGCTCGGGAGATATAAGCTCATTGAAAGAAACGATAAGTCGCAATCCGAAAGTTAATCTTGTAACAGTGAAATGTAACGGCGATAATTTATTCGAAAGTTTGTGTCCGCGAATCTTAGGCATTGATCAGAAGAAATCTATCAATCATTTAGAAATAATTAAATATCTTCTTGAGTGTGGAGTTAGGCCGATCACTATTAAGCAAGCAAGCGCCAAGCGGTGTAGTTATGACTATAAATTTGATCAACTTGGACGAGAAAGCGAGATGGCTGCAATGATGCTCATGACAGGGCAACAACATTTTCCGGAAAAATATCGTAAAAGTTATTCATGTGAAATTCAGCGTTCAGTCGAAGATCTTGTAGAGCAATATCAACCATTCGGCAATGGATATCAGTATCATAAAATAGAAGAGCCATCGTGGCTTACAAAGCTTTGTTGCTAGTATCTGTAGTGCCTGGTCAATAAAGGCAAAAGAATTTTGCAGCGCTCTAAGCGAATCTTTGGGAGGGTGGCCTAGTATTGTCTTGCGCGGGTGCAAAAAGCGAATCTCTGGGAGGGGTGTCCTGATGTTGCCTTCCGCCGTTCTTGTTTTTACAAAATACGGCCGGGACAGGCTCCATGCCTTCGGTTGCTAAACGCCATCCTGGCAGCAACGCCCGGCCGTATTTTGTAAAAACAAAACGGCTCCGGCAACGGCCACCCCACTGTTCTCAATATCATCCGATTCATGACACACCCGTTAAATTTTCCGTAAACTTTATAAAGAACCAACTTGCAAGAAACCAACTTACCCAGAACCAACGGAGCCAGGAGCGTTAGCGACTGGTTATAAAATATGTTTATATAGTTTTTTTAAACCAGTCGCTAACGCTCCTGGCTCCGTTAGTCCTAGGTAAGTTAGTCCTGGGTAAGTTGGTTCTGCCAAGCACTCCTCATGGCCGCCCCCGCGCCGCAAGTTTTCTTTCCCTCTTCCTCCTGCTCTTGTATAATCCCCCCACAACACGAGAAACACCATGGAAAACAAACAGCCAAAAGAACAAGCCTGCACCAAACGGCGTTATGAAGTAACTTCCGCTGATTTACCCTTGTCTTGTCCTGAACGAACCATGCGGGTTTGGGATGCGCATCCGCGGGTATATTTACCCATTGAGGCGACTGGCCATGTGGTATGTCCGTATTGTGAGGCTGAATATATTTTAATCAACGATCAAACACACAAATAATTAACTCTTATGTCACGTAAAATTTTAATTATAGGGCCAGCATGGGTCGGCGACATGGTTATGGCGCAGACGTTATTCATGCTATTGCAGCATCGCGAGCCCGATGTGGCGATTGATGTCTTGGCACCGGCATGGAGCGCGCCCTTGTTAAGCCGCATGCCAGAAGTGTCCAAATTTATCGAAATCGCAATTACCCATGGCGAACTTAAACTTCGCGAGCGCTATCAAATTGCGAAAACCCTGCGCGCGAATGGTTATGATCAAGCTATCATCTTGCCGAATTCATTTAAATCTGCGCTGATTCCCTGGTGGGCGAAAATTCCTGTACGCACCGGTTGGTTGCGAGAACTGCGTGGTTTACTGTTAAACGATGGTCGCAGACTAAATGAAAAAAAATATCCGCTGATGATCGAGCGTTGCATGGCACTTGCTTTAGCAACCAATGAATCATTGCCGAATACTTACCCTCGCCCAGCGTTGTGCGTGAATACAGAGTTGCAACAAGCAGCGCTTCACAAGCATGGCTTAAGTATTAGCAATCGTCCGATTTTAGCTTTGTGCCCAGGCGCAGAGTTTGGGCCTTCTAAACGTTGGCCGGAAGAATATTTCGCCGAAGTCGCAGCGAAAAAAATGGCGGAAGGTTGGGATATTTGGATTTTTGGTTCAGCGAAAGATAAAGAAGTGGTAGCGAAAATTATCGGTGAAAACACTTCCCACATCACCAATCTCGCCGGCCGCACCTCGCTCGCCGAAGCGATCGATCTTTTATCCCTTGTCACCGGTGTCGTCACCAACGATTCCGGTCTGATGCACATCGCAGCGGCGCTCAATAAACCACTGATCGCACTTTATGGTTCCACTAGTCCTGGATTTACTCCGCCGCTCACACCAGCTGCCAAAATCTTGATGAATAAAATAGCATGCCAGCCTTGCTTTAAACGCGACTGTCCGCTACAACATCACCGTTGTATGCGTGAGCTTAAACCAGAACAAGTGTTAACCAGTCTTGCGGAGTGGCAAAACTAATGCGTGTATTAATTATCAAAACTTCTTCTATGGGTGATGTGATCCATACGCTTCCAGCATTAACCGATGCCGCGCGTGCGATTCCCGGCATTAGTTTTGATTGGGTAGTGGAAGAATCTTTCGCTGAAATTCCCGCTTGGCATCCCTGTGTTAACAAAGTGATTCCCATGGCCTTGCGTCGCTGGCGCAAAAATTTAGCTTCGGCAAAAACTTGGCGCGAATACTATGCTTTTTATAAGGCACTGCGTGCCGAGCGTTATGATTTAATTATCGATGCGCAAAGCTTAGTAAAAAGTGCGGTAATTTCCTTGCTCGCTAAAGGTAAGCGCGGCGGATTAGATTGGTCATCAGCGCGTGAATCTTTTGCTTCCGTTTTTTATCAAAAAAAATGTACGGTGAATTTTCGTCAACATGCCATTGTGCGTATGCGTAGTATTTTTAGTGAATTATTGCGTTATCAAGTTTTAGATCCAGTGCCTGATTATGGAATTAATCGTCAACGTTTTCAGAGTGAAACAGAAAATTATTTAGTCTTTTTGCACGGCACCACCTGGAATACGAAATTATGGCCGGAAGAATATTGGCAGCAATTAGTAAAATTCGCTGAAAAAAAAGGCTTATCGGTGTTATTGACCGCGGGCAATACGCTTGAACTAGAGCGCGCCAATCGTATTGCGGCAGTGAGTCCGCTAGTAACAGTACTCGCGAATTTAAAAATTCTTGATGTGGCGAAATTACTGGCGAACGCCAAAGCGGTCGTGTCATTAGACACAGGTTTTGCGCATTTAGCCGCCGCATTAGAAGTGCCGAATGTTTCTTTGTTTGGCCCGACCAATCCAACATTCACCGGTACCTTAGGTAAATCGCAAATTTGTTTGGGCGCGAATTTTCCTTGTGCTCCTTGTCAGAGCCGCACGTGTAGTTATCAAGGTGCTTCCGAAGTAAAGCCCGCTTGTTTTGCGACGCTGACTCCTGCACTCGTATGGAATCAGGTGACTAAACTGATCTAGTGTACAAGTTTTTATCTCGTGGTAAGATACACCTGGCGAAGTGACTCGCCTGATCATCACAGTTTGTTTGGATTGGATTAACTAAAAAAGGAGTTCAGTGATGGAATCCACAAAAAAATTGAAAATGAAAGTTGAGCGTCTGGTTACAACAAAAAAGGAATTTGATGAAGTAGTACGTAATCTTAGCGCAAACGATCCTAGTATAGTTAATTTAAATCTTAAAAAAATTATATTTAAACCAGAGGAAGGTTCAATTAAAGCATTAGTAGCTGCTTTGCAAGCAAATAAGAATTTAAAATTTCTTACTCTCACAGAGTGTACCATTCAAGAAAGCGATGTCACTATTTTGACGAATGGTTTAGTGAATAAAATTGTTCGTTCCCCTGCAGCGCAAGCAACCAGTACTCCTATTCCACTAGCCGGTGATTCTTTGGTTTATCTTTTTATTAATGATAAACAGATTCTTTTTACGAATCTTCACAGTTTGGTAGAAGATATAAGCCGTGCTTTAACTCCTGTGCAAAACCTTACGAATTCTTCAGTAAATTTTTGGCAACGAAAACAAGTTATTCGAAGCGTAAATTGGTCTGCGTCTCAGCCAAGAACACCTGCAGAAGAAGCACCAGCGCCAACACAAAGTTTAGCGCCCACAAGTCAACCTGCGATAACCTCGTCGTCAAAAGAAAATGAATCGAAGACCGTGGAGACAGTTGACGTTGCAGATTTCGTTTTGGTAGCTGTAACCTCTGATAAACCGATGGAAACATTGACCAAGAGTAAGTTGGGTACTTTTTCCAACAAAGCATCCGCTCCATCGAAAAAAGCTTTAGAGGAAAGCCCGCCATCAAGTTATTTGAATATATGTCGCACATCATGATAAGGATAGATTATTACTATGTACACTGTTCCGCATTTTATTCAGGGTAAGCAAGTCACTAGCAAAGGTAAAACACTCGATATTTTCAACCCAGCCCTGGGTAAAAAAGCGGGCGAAGTGTTGGTAGCCGATAAAACTATCGTTGATCAAGCAGTGCAAGCGGCAAAAGCGGCTTTCCCTGCTTGGTCTGCGACCTCCGCCTTAAAACGTTCGCGATTTTTATTTAATCTCCGTTCACTCTTAGAAGAACACATCGCTGAGCTCGCTGAGCTCATCACCAAAGAACATGGCAAAACACTGACGGATGCGCGTGGATCCGTGCAGCGTGGTATCGATGTCGTTGAATTTGCTTGCGGCATCATGAGTCATTTGCAAGGTCGTTACGCGGAAAATATTTCGACTGACGTCGATAGTTATTCTTTGCGTCAACCCTTAGGTGTGTGCGCGGGTATCACACCGTTTAATTTTCCAGCGATGATTGCGCTGTGGATGTTTCCTATCGCAATTGCCTGCGGTAATACGTTCGTGATTAAACCTTCCGAAAAAGATCCGTCATGTTCGTTACGCATTGCCGAACTTTGCATCGAAGCGGGCATTCCTGCGGGTGTGGTGAATGTCGTGCAAGGTGATAAAGAAGCAGTGGATGCGATTTTGCATCATCCTGATATTCAAGCGGTAAGTTTTGTCGGCTCGACACCGGTCGCAGAATATGTTTATCGCACCGCGACTTCACAATTTAAACGTGTGCAAGCGTTTGGCGGTGCGAAAAATCATTGTGTAGTGATGCCTGATGCGGATATCGATCAAGCGGCGGATGCAATTGTGAGTGCAGCCTATGGTTCTGCGGGCGAACGTTGCATGGCGATTTCGGTTGTGGTCGCGGTCGGTGATGCGATCGCTGATGCGTTGATCACGCGCATGCAACCGAAAATCAAAGCCTTAAAAATTGGTTCGGGTATTCGTGCTGAAGTGGAAATGGGCCCGCTGGTCACGCAAGCGCATCTTGAGAAAGTAAAATCTTATATTGATTTAGGCGTTCGTGAAGGTGCAGAATTAGTGATCGATGGTCGTGAACATCAAGCAAAAGAAGGTTTTTATCTCGGTGGTTGTTTATTCGATAAAGTCACGCCTAACATGAAAATTTATCACGATGAAATTTTTGGCCCAGTATTATCGATAGTGCGGGTGAAAACCTTGGCGGAAGCGATTCAATTAGCCAGCGAACATGAATTTGGGAATGGCACCGCGATTTTCACGCGTGATGGTGAAGCCGCACACACGTTTGCATCGCAAGTACAAGTCGGTATGGTGGGAATTAATATTCCGATTCCAGTGCCGATGGCGTATTACAGTTTTGGCGGTTGGAAACGCTCCAATTTTGCGGATATTCATTTACATGGTCCCGAGGGTGTGCAGTTTTATACGAAATTAAAAACTGTCACGCAACGTTGGCCACGCAGTAAAACCAGTGCGGGATTTTCTATTCCGACCACGAGGGAGTAACAAATTGCAATTCAATTTGCCCTCTCCCGACCTGGGTGTTGGAGAGTAACAGATATTTATTTCGGGAGAGGGTGGCGCGAAGCGCCGGGTGAGGGTAAGTTATGTCTACTATTTCATTTATCGGCCTTGGCCACATGGGCAATCCCATGGTGCGCAATTTATTGAAAGCCGGTCACACGGTGAAAGTTTTCGATATCATGCCGGAAGCAGCACAAGCCTTAGCAAAACAAGGCGCAAAACCTTGTAAATCTTTGCGCGAGGCCGCTGAAGGATCAGAAGTATTAATCACCATGTTGCAAACCGGTGAGCAAGTGAGCGAAACCTGTCTCGGTAAAGATGGCTTATTCGCCCACGCAGCGAAAAATATTTTATATATCGATTCATCTTCCATCGACATCACCACCACGCAAAAATTACATCAAGAAGCAGAGCAACGCGGCATCGCCATGGTGGATGCACCGGTGTCAGGTGGCGTGGCGGGTGCGGAAGCGGCGACGCTAACGTTTATGGTCGGCGGCACGGCAAAAAATTTTCAACGCGCACAACCATTGTTGCAAGCGATGGGAAAAAAGATTGTGCACGCCGGTGCGGCTGGACACGGTCAGGCGGCAAAAATTTGTAATAATCTGATTCTGGGAATTTCCATGATTGGCGTTTGCGAAGGATTTATCTTAGGAAAAAAACTGGGATTAGATCCTAAACGATTTTTTGAAATTGGTTCGAATGCCTCGAGTCAGTGTTGGTCTATGACGAGTTATTGTCCGGTGCCGGGGGTGATTGATAATTCCCCGGCGAATCGAGAATATCAGCCAGGGTTTATGGCGAAGATGATGTTGAAGGATTTACGATTAGCAGAGCATGCGGCGGAAGCGACTGATGCAGTGATTCCCTTGGGTTCTGTGGCGATGGAGTTATATGCATTGTTCGTGAGCCAGGGACACGGGGAAATGGATTTTTCAGGGATTATAAAAATGATCGAGGGGGCGGAATGAGTTTTCAGTTACTTCCAGCGAATTTCTGGGTCTTTTATCGTTTTGTGTTTACCACTGGAAGCTAGTTTCTGGCACTGGAAACTAGGCTCTGGAATGGCTGGCCTTGCTCGCCTTGCGCCGTTCTTGTTTTTAAAAAATTAGGCGCGGACGGCATTCTGCCTCGGTTCCTGAACGTCGTCCAGACAGGAACGCCCCGCCCAATTTTTTAAAAACCAAGCGGCTCCGGCGGCCGGCCACCCATTGGACTCCAGCTGAATTGTTTTCTTTGCACTCCCGGCTCTATTTGTTTTCGATATGCAAATTAATTTATTTAAATTTGTTGTGAGTTGAAAATATTGCTTCCGGTATGTTTACTATTACTCGATAAGGAACTCCAATTCTGAGTTTTCGTCATTGCGAGTCCGCGTTTTTTGCGGACGAAGCAATTCAGTATTCAGAATACTAGATAGCTTCGTCCGCAAAAAACGCGGACTCGCAATGATGAAAACCCGAACTGGGGTTAATAGAAGAATCTGGATCGCTCACCAAAATTTAAATCTTGAAAATAATTTGATGTTCCCGAGAATTTAAAAGTGTGTTTCAAGAAAAAACCATGGCACCCAACAATTGCGACCCCAGCGGATAAGACGTAATTTGAATCCGAACGATGGTGTCTGTAGTTATTGTCTTATTTGCACTAGTTGTTGCTTAGCAAAAGCCATACCATTTTGATTTTCTATAATTTTAAATGCGGGGGTATTCATTAAACTGTGCATGTAAGAGTGGTGTACTGTTAAAATTAAATCTTGTAGTTCTGGATCGTTTTCAATTTCAATGACTTTAAGCCCAATTTCTTTGCATTCATCGATATGAATGTGGCGAGAATGGGTTTTGTTATCTTCAAAGCTACTTAATTTCCTTGTAATTTCATGAGCTTTTTTGTGCGCATCCTTGTCGCCTTTAAACATTACAGTTTTTAATTGTTCACGTACAAACGTTTCAGACCATGTTATCGCATTTTCACATTGACCTAGAAAAGTGGGGTGATACTTAGAAATTATTTGTGCCCAAATAATGGCTTTGGTTTTATCTTGTTGTATTTCTTTAAAAGCACGCTCGAACTCTGCGATAACACCATGAGCTGGAATCCCTCCTAGATGAGGATCAATTGGACCTAAATTTGAATGTTTCCCCATTAAGATGCTTTTGCAGGAACAGGCTAGCATTGTACCTGCTGACATTGCAATTTGCGGAACTATTGCACGTATATCGTCATTAAACATTTTATGGAGATAATTGACAATAGACTCTGTAGCAGCAATGTCACCCCCTTGTGTATGGAGTATTAAATCTAAGCCCTTTTTGCGGTCAAGATTATGGATAGCCATCATAAAACCATTTTTGTCTTCATCCATAATTGAAGTTTGATCAATCTTTGGTTTAGATAAAAACGCAGAATAATAGGCAATAATATTTCTTTCAGTTTTCTTGTGTAATTTTTTCAAATAACTGCGACGCACGATATCAACAGATGTTTGAGATAGATGTGTATATTTATTGCGAGTTTGATCAATTTCTTTTAAAACATCGTTCCAATTGGGCATTACTTACTTCCATTCTTGAGATATTGCGCTTACTTCATAAGTTGTTACGCTATCGACTTCCTCCAGCAAAGAAGGTTGGCGCAAATCATATGGATTGCAATCATGCCTCACAATGAGATTAACATTCTGCATTACTTCATCATACTGGCGCGCCAATACTTCATTTTTAGATATTTTTAAAGCTGACATATATACCTCACGAATGAATAGTATATCTTCTGTATTTATTATAATAGATTTGAAGTTAATTTTCCGAGGAGCTGCTATTTTACTGATTTTATAGAAATAAACAACCAAGATTTCAAAAAAACAGCCAGAAAAATAAGGTTAAAGCCTTGAGAGGACTAGGAGCATTAGCGTAGTGATGATTATGGATCATTCGCCCCAATATTCGCAAACGCGCGACATCTCTTCCCACCCAACAATTGCGACCAGGACGGATAAGACGTAATTTGAATCCGGCTGTTTGCCCGAATCCCTTATTCGTCAGATTATTCGCAATCGGCACCCTACCCCCGTACCCACATAGGTTAACTTTCGCATGTTCACTGTTACCCTGGAATTGATTGATCCCATGCGCCCACAAATAAGCCGTTAGCGGTCGCAAGAATATAGCTAACAATTTGAGAGATAATATTGTATTTCAGGATACTGGGCGCTATAATATTTGTACAGGTACAAAAATATGTACAATATAAGAGAGGGCTCCTACTATGGACGCTATTAGTTATTCAGCCGCTAGAAAAAACTTAGTCAAGACGATGGAAAAAGTTTGTGACGATCATAGTCCCATTATCATAACGCGGCAAAATTCTCGTGCTGTTGTCATGATGTCGCTTGAGGATTTTAATGCCATTCAAGAAACGGCTTATATACTTCGTAGCCCAGCCAATGCCGAAAAACTTCGCCGAAGTATAAAAGAAGTGGAGAAGGGTAAGGTCGTTCACCACGATTTGATAGAAGAAGTTGAACCGCATCATAAGGAAAAGAAATGAAGCTTACTTGGGCAGAAAGCGCGTGGGAAGAATATCTATCTTGGCAATTAATAGATAAAAAAATACTTACTCGAATAAATGAGCTTATTAAAGATATTCAACGTTCTCCTTTCGAAGGAATTGGTAAGCCTGAGCCATTAAAATTTGAATTTGCTGGCAAATGGTCGAGGAGGATTAATGAGGAACATAGATTAATTTATGAAGTAAGCGGTAAGAAAGAAAAAACCAATAATAAAATAATTGATAAGAGAAATCTTATAATCTATCAGTGTCGATATCACTACTAATTTTTTATGGATCATTCGCCCCAATATTCGCAAACGCGCGACATCCCTTCCCACCCAACAATTGCGATCCTGAAGGATAAGACGTAATTTGAATCCGGCTGTTTGCCCGAATCCCCTTATTCGTCAGATTATTCGCAATCGGCACGTGACTGCCATAACCCACATAGGTTAACTTTCGCATGTTATTACTGTTACCCTGGAATTGATTAATCCCATGCGCCCACAAATATGCCGTTACTTGTCTCGCACGTGCTTCAGTCAGTGGTTGTTCGTATTTATTGGATGAAAACCCACTCGAATTACCCGATACCAAAATATTATTATTTGGATAACGCTCCAATACTTCTTCTACACTCTCTAAAATTGGCGTTGCTTGCGGCAAAAATTCATCGCTGTTTGGCTCAAATAATTTTTCTGTCGGAATATCTATCCCGACATAATCGCCAACCTGATAAACTTGGCCGCCCGCTTGAATGATACCGCCCGCCGCGAAGCGTTGCGTGCTAACGTAATAGCCTAAGGCACCTCCGCCGAGCGTGGCCAAGCCCACCACTGGGCGCGGCGCGCTCAATAAAGCGGTGGTGCCAAAGCCTATGCCAGCCCCAATCGCAGTGCTGGCTACGGAACCCGTCGTGTGATTATTCGCAATAAATGGATTGTACGAGCAGCTGGTAACCAGGGCGAAGAAGAAACCTGCGGCTAACAAACGCCAGTTCATTATGCTGTTCCTTGCATGGAGATTTTTTGCATTATAAGGGATAGTATTTTGTTATGCTATCTCGTATCTTCACTGGTAATGGGTATAGACTCTGTGAGAAGCGTCACTAAAAGGATATTGCATGGCTCGTAACCTCGAATCTCGCCCTTATACAGCTTGGCAGCTAATAAAATCTTATTGGCAATCAGACTATCGTAAGTCCGCCTATTTATTTTCGCTTGGCATCGTGCTCTTCACCTTGGCTATTGTCGCGATGGACGTTGTTTTCACTTATTGGATGAATTATTTTTATGATTCCTTACAGCAATATAATGCCCGTGAGGCGATTAAACTCTTAGTTATCTTTTTTATTTTGGCAACCATTTATATTGTATTACAAGTCTATCGTTACTACGTATCGCAATATTTTGGTTTGCGCTGGCGTCGTTGGCTGACTGAGCAAATCGTTAATCGCTGGCTGCAAAATCGCAGTTATTATTATTTAGAAATATTTGATGGACGCATCGATAATCCCGATCAACGTATTCAAGAAGATATTGGCTCTTTAGTTATTTATTCTTTGAATTTAGCGACCGGTCTTGTTAGTGCTTTAGCTACCTTCTTTGCTTTTATTTATGTGCTATGGCAACTATCAGGTCATATTCATATCGATTTGGGTAGTTGGGGAACTTATAATATTCATGGTTATTTAGTTTGGGTAGCCTTAGTTTATTGTGCTATCGGCAGTGTGCTGACGATTAAAATTGGCCGGCCATTAATTTCGTTGAATTTCGAACAGCAACGTCGAGAAGCGACTTTCCGTTTTGCTGCCGTGGATTTGCGTTCACATGCGGAAGATGTGGCGCTCTATCGCGGCGAAGAACATCAGAAAAATATTTTACAACGTTTGTTTGATAGAGTGTTGGAGAATTGGTATTTCATCATTTTGCGGCAAAAATTATTGTTGTGGTTTACCGCTGGGTTTAATCAGCTCTCCGTTGCGCTACCATTATTGGTCGCGTTACCTAATTATTTCAGTAAGGTTTTTGAATTGGGTGGTTTGATTCAAAGTATTCGTGCCTTTAGCAGTGTGCAGGATGCATTATCCTTTTTAATAAATTCATATACCACGATTGCTGAATGGCAGGCCATGACTCGTCGTTTGATCACTTTTCTAGATCATGTGTATGATGCTGAGCGTGACGCGGCCGCGCAAAATCAATTGGTTTATCACCAAGATCAACAAAATATCATTCAAACTAAAGATCTACAAATTTTCAAACCTAATCACGAAGAATTACTCAAGAACATTAACCAAGAATTTAAACATGGCGGCAATTATTTAATTAAAGGAATGTCCGGGGTGGGGAAAAGTACCTTGATTCGTACCATCGCGGGGATTTGGCCATATGCGGCTGGTGAAATTGATTTGCCGCAGCAACAAAACATTATGTATGTTCCGCAAAAACCCTATATGCCGCTGGGGACGTTTGCTGAGGCGCTGATGTTCCCAGATAAAACGCATAACGGTACACAGGAGGATTTGCAGAAAATATTACAAGCGGTTGGCCTAAGTTATTTTGGTAATCGCCTGCAAGATGTGGCAGCCTGGTCGCAACAATTATCACCGGGAGAACAGCAGCGAGTGGCTTTTGCTCGGGTATTGATTCATCAACCAGACTGGGTATTTTTAGATGAAAGTACCTCGGCGCTGGATTTGAATAGTGAAAAGGAACTTTATCAATTGCTTAAAACTAAACTGCCAAATTGTTCGATCATTAGTGTAGGACATAGACCCAGTTTAGATGCTTATCATGAAAATGTGGTGGATTTGACGCAATATAGTGTGCAGGAGCAGCCAGCGTAGGGTGGAAAAATTTTTACTCGGGCAT
>Ga0207159_1029_pt1 | contig 37486 bp, 26 predicted proteins | sample Alteio_BWMinHeat_23_FD_153511 | JGI IMG/M metagenome (GOLD analysis project Ga0207159, IMG submission 153511) | Enriched cells from forest soil in Barre Woods Harvard Forest LTER site, Petersham, Massachusetts, United States -... | ecosystem: Environmental > Terrestrial > Soil > Temperate forest >... | reverse complement strand
TATTCGATATATCCCTCCCCGTCTCAAACCAACACTATAATAAAGAATGTAAAAGTAACTACTATTTATATTTAACCTTATACCCAAGTATTATACAGGCGAACACAAGGGTAATTCCATTGGCTATGCTTACAGGCAGGTTACCGCTAAGTAACCCGAATAAAAACCAAAGCAACGTACCAAAAGCAAACAGCGAATACATGGAAAGTGATATGCCCGCAGTGTTTTTTGTTTTAATAGTTTGCAGTGCCTGTGGTAAAAACGAGGTAGTGGTGCAAAAGGCTGCGGCCAACCCGATAACAGTAATTAAGTCTATCTTCATAATCTTTACAATTTAGGCTAATTACGTTAACTATCAAATTTGTTAGCAGTAAAGTTTATGTTACTAAAATACAGCATCACTTAGTTTCCTTATTTTAGCACGGCGTCGCTTTGACAATTGTTTATTAACTCCCGCGCTTTAAGCAAAGGGGCAATATTATCATATGAAACCAATACTCGTTATCCTAAGCTGTATTTTGTTTGCAAATGCATATAGCCAGGACAGGCTTACGGGCCGGGCATTTGCGACGCGCTCAGAAGTTATTGCACAGCATGGCATGGCATGCACAAGCCACCCGCTTGCAACACAGGCGGCCATAGATATATTAAAAAAAGGCGGCTCAGCGGTGGATGCTGCCATTGCGGCTAACGCCGTGCTGGGTGTAGCTGAACCTGAGATGAATGGCATAGGCGGTGATATTTTTGCCATTGTATACGATGCCAAAACAGGGAAACTTTATGGCCTTAACGGCTCAGGGCACTCACCATACAGTCTTACATTGGATGAGTTAAAAAAAAGAGGCCTGCAATATATACCCACTGCCGGGCCTCTTGCAGTTTCGGTTCCAGGTTGTGTTGACGGGTGGTTTGAACTAAATAAAAAGTTTGGCAAATTACCTATGCAACAAATACTTTCGCAGGCAATCGGCTACGCCCGTAATGGCTTTCCTTTGGCGGATGAAGCCGCTTACTATTGGGCCGGCCTGAAAGACCTTTATGGCAAATACCCCAATATCAATAGTGTTTACCTTCCTAACGGTAAAGCACCCCAAAAAGGGGACATTTTTAAGAACCCCCAGTTAGGCAATACCCTGGAAAAAATAGCCACCGGTGGCCGCGACGCTTTTTATAAAGGAGATATTGCGAGGGTCATCGATTCCTTCATGAAAAAAAATGGAGGCTTTCTTTCTTACCAGGACCTTGCCGCGCACACTTCTACCTGGGTTGAGCCTGTGTCAACAACGTACAGGGGTTACCGTGTTTGGGAACTGCCACCCAACGGGCAGGGAATTACAGTGCTGCAAATGCTCAACATTCTCGAAGGCTTTGACTTGAGTAAAGTAACTTTTGGCAGCCCTGAACATGTGCACCTTTTTCTGGAAGCGAAAAAACTGGCATTTGAGGACCGGGCCAAATATTATGCGGATATGGACTTTGCCAAAGTGCCGGTTGACAAATTGATATCAAAGCAGTACGCTGACGAGAGGCGAAAACTTATTAAACCACAACATGCCGCTGACAATTTTACCGCAGGTGATGATATGCTGAAAAGCGGGGAAACTGTTTATCTTACTGTGGCTGATTCGGAGGGCAATATGGTTTCGCTTATTCAGAGTAATTTTCTTGTGTTTGGTTCTGGTATGGCGCCAGACGGATTGGGCTTTGTGTTACAAAACCGCGGCGCACTTTTTACACTTGAAGATGGAAAGAACAACACTTATGCTCCGCATAAAAGGCCTTTTCACACCATCATACCTGCTTTTGTAACAAAGGACGACAAACCCTATATGAGCTTTGGTGTTATGGGCGGATCTTTTCAGCCTCTTGGTCAGGTTCAGATCCTGATGAACATGATCGATTTTGGCATGAACGCGCAGGAAGCAGGTGACGCTCCGCGCATTGACCACCAGGGCAGCAGCGAACCCACTGGCCGCCCAAAGACCGGGGTGGGAATGGTATATATGGAATCCGGTTTCTCCTATGAGACCATACGGACCCTGATGGAATGGGGCCACAAAATTGCCTGGCAACTTCCCGGCAATTATGGGGGCTACCAGTGTATACGGTACGATACCGTAAATAAAGTTTACTACGGCGCAAGCGATGCGAGAAAGGACGGCATGGCGGCGGGGTATTGAAAATAGTCAATGAGTCATTGGTCATTGAGGAAAGCCGGGTATCTGGCATTGTCCATTGATCCGAAACTTCAGACTATAAGTCGAAAGTCTTTCTTGTGTTTAATATTAGTTATTCATTGTAACCAATGACTTACCGAATAATAACCAATGACCCCATAACTTTTCCACCTGTCAACTTTCCTATGCCTTCTATCTGCTTTCAGCTAATTTCGCACCCATGAATGAGCAGAGGATACCTAAACAAACTTATGAGCAGAACATAAGTGAATATGAAAAACAGGCATCGGTAATAAAACGAAAAAGATCAGTTATTGCATGGATAAGGCTATTGATTGCACTATTAACCATAGTTGCCATAAAATTTGTGTGGCATACTGATGTCTGGATCATTATCGTTACAGCCACAGGGGCCATCGCATGTTTTTTATATGTGGTCTCTATAGATACAGACGCCAAAGAAAAATTTCAAAACCTGGAAAGGCTTATCCTTTTAAATAAGGACGAAATTGATATACTGAACGGAAATTTTTTTGGCAGGGAAGACGGCAAGCAATTAGAAACACCTCAGCACCCCTATGCTCAGGACCTTGATATTTTTGGTACTGCATCTATATATCAATATATTAACCGCTGCACTGCTGAGCAAAGCAAACAATTGCTCGCGTCTGCCTTACTGCAACCTGCCTCTAAAGAACATATTCTGTTGAAGCAGGAAGCGGTAAAGGAACTGGCAAGCAATGTTAATTGGCGGCAGCAATTACAGGCATATGGTATAGAAACACCTGTTACTGTTGCAACTGAAAAGAAAATAGTAAACTGGTTAGAAAAACCAATGGTCTTTACCAATAAATTCTGGAGGTGGCTTAGTTATATTTATCCGTTTGTTTCCCTAAGTACGATCTTTCTTTATTTGAATGACAATATCCCATCCCAATTGTTCTATTTGCTGGCTTTTTGTTTTTTGATATTCGCATTCTCGCTCAGCAAAAAGATACACCCTACCTGGTTATTGCTTTCTAAAATAGTGCCCGAGGTTGACACATTATACAGGCAGCTGTGCAGTATTGAAAGCGAAGATCTTAAAAGCAGTTTTATTAGTGCTATCAAAAAAAATATACAAAGCAACAATGCAGTACAGGCATCAAGGGAGATACTGCTTCTTAAAAGAATATTGAACCGGTTTGATGTACGGCTGAATATTTTTGCGTTCTATTTCCTCAATACATTTCTTCTTTGGGACCTGTGGCAATTACTATCATTAAATGAATGGAAAAACAAGAACCGGGTATCAGTAAGCGAGTGGTTCAAAGCAATTGCCGAAATAGAAGTTGCATCCAGCATTGCTGCGCTGGCCTTTAACCAGCCCGCCTGGTGTTACCCGGTAATTGCTGATGAACATTTTACTTTAAAAGCCACAGAACTTGGTCATCCCCTTATTGCAGAAAGCAAAAGGGTAAATAATAATTACGCCATTGAAGGAACCGGGAAGGTAAGCATTATTACCGGCTCTAATATGGGTGGTAAAAGCACCTTCCTGCGCAGCATGGGTGTAAATATTGTACTGGCATTAATGGGCTCTCCCGTGTGTGCATCATCTTTTACAGTATCGCCTGTTCTTTTAATGAGCAGTATGCGTATTGCAGATAACCTTGCAGAGAGCACCTCAACTTTTTATGCAGAGTTAAAGAAGTTAAAATCTATCATCGAAGCTGTTAACCGGAAAGAGAAAATATTTATTCTGCTGGATGAAATATTACGGGGTACAAATTCATTAGACCGCCATACAGGATCCAAAGCGCTTATAAAACAACTGGTACTGCATAAAGCGGTTGCAGTAGCTGCAACACATGATGTTGAGTTAGCAAAGTTAGAAAATGATCTGCCGCAGGCAATAAGCAATTACCATTTTGATGTACAGGTAGAGAATGATGAATTATATTTTGACTACAAGCTTAAGGACGGCATTTGCACCAGCTTGAATGCCTCCATACTAATGCGGAAGATAGGGATCGAATTGAGTGAATAATGAGTTAACCAAAAAGAAGATGGCAAAATATAAAAATATTCAATAAGCAACATCCAATACGCAGTGTAAAAAAAGGCTTTGGTATGACCGCCTTGCAGTAATACCAAAGCCTTGGTATGTTAAACGAATTAAGACTTCTACCGGGCCGCCGGGTTTTACTTAAACAATCTCCAGAAATCTAATCCCAGGGCATATGCCATTAAGCCAAGCAGCAATACCATACCTGCCATTTGAGCGTATTCCATAAACTTATCACTTGGCTTTCTGCCTGTGATCATTTCAGAGATGGTAAATAATGCATGCCCGCCATCCAGTGCCGGTATTGGCAGTATATTCATGAAGGCCAGTATGATAGAAAAAATCGCCGTAAGCCTCCAAAAAAGTTCCCAGTCCCAAACACCGGGAAAAGTGTTGCCAATGCTAATTACACTGCCTACCGAATCCTTTGCGCTTATTTTGCCGGAAAATATCTGCCTCAATCCTGCTATATAATTGCCAAGCGTTTCAAAGCACCTTCTTGTGCCAACAGGTATAGACTGTCCAAAGGTATAATGATGCGGGACGATGTGAAAAAGCTTTGAGATATTTGATTGCGGAAGAAAGCCTATCTTACCCGCTGTATCCAATTTTGCTTTTACGTAGACAGTATCTTTATTACGCAAAACAGTAATGGTTATTTCCTTGCCTTTATAGGTATTTTTAATACTGTCAAATTCATCATAGTACCTGAAAGGCTGGTTATTTATACCTATTAAAGAATCACCTTTTATTAATTTGTCCTGGGTAGTAAAATGCGCAGCTTTCTCGTCAACTGAATCTACAATTACCGGTATCCTTGGCTCCGCAAAACCTTCACCTCTATTCTTGTTTAGTTTTTTAATAAAATCATCGGTCACATTAATTGACAAAGGCATGCCATTCCTTGTTATCTGCAGCGCCTTGGGGTTCTTTAATACCAGGTCGCGGGGCAACGCTAAAAAATTGTCAATGGGTTTATTATCCAATGCAATCAGTTTATCCCCGCTCTGTATGCCAAGCTGCCTGGCAAGTGAATCTGCGTGAATGCCATAGGTCATATTTGCACCGGGCAAAAATTCATCTCCCCATTTCCAGGTAATACCTATAAATATAACAATAGCCAGGATCACATTTATTATTACTCCTGCTGTCATTATGATCAGGCGTTGCCACGCTGGCTTGCTGCGAAATTCCCATGGCTGGGGTGGCTGGCTCATGGCTTCTTTATCCATGCTTTCATCAATCATCCCCGATATTTTTACATACCCGCCAAAAGGCACCCATCCAATACCATATTCAGTATCGCCAACTTTTTTCTTCCAAAGGCTGAACCATGGATTAAAAAACAGGTAGAACTTTTCTACGCGGCACTTAAACCAGCGTGCCGTTAAAAAATGCCCAAGTTCATGCAGGGTTACCAGGATGGAAAAGGAAAGGATAAACTGCAAAGTTTTAATTCCAACGCTGCTCCACTCAATTAATAATAAATTCATAAGGCCTTAATTCCTAGAGGAACTTTAATTAATAATATGATTTAAATGCCAAACTTTTTATAGCCGAACCGCTGCTGCCGCAAACGACCAAAACATACTACAAAATAAAAAACTTAGCAATAATACAACTGTTAAGCCCATAAAATTATACCGTTCGCAATATTTAACCAGTTCTATAGTTGTATTAAAGTGGCGGCAAAGTTACGTGCCTCGCCGTCTGTTTCAAAGTATTCTTCTAAAGTGGGGTTTTGAATAAAAGATATTTTGCTCATGGTACGCTCAACCATTTCAGTAATATCCAGAAACCCTATGCGGTTTCGCAAAAAGGCGAAAACGGCAATTTCGTTTGCTGCATTCAATATGCAGGGCATATTGCCGCCCTTGTAAAGAGCCTCGGTCGCCAGTACCAGGTTGCGAAAGGTTTTGAGATCAGGTTCTTCAAAATTAAGGGTGTTAGGTTTCTTGAAGTCATACCGTGGAAAGCTGTTGGGTATACGGTTAGGGAAGGCCATTGCATATTGTATGGGCAGCTTCATATCAGGTAAACCCATTTGCGCCTTAATACTTCCATCTTCAAACATTACCATGCTGTGTATTATGCTTTGAGGATGAATTACCACCTGCACCTGCTCAGGCTGAAGATTGAAAAGCCAGCGGGCTTCTATCATTTCCAGGCCTTTGTTCATAAGCGTTGCAGAATCTATGGTTACTTTGGCGCCCATGGTCCAGTTGGGATGCTGCAGGGCATGGTCGCGTTTTACGTTAACGAGGTAATTGGGCTTTTTACCAAAAAAGGGGCCGCCGCTTGCAGTAAGTACCACTTTCTCAATTTTATTTCTTCCCTCACCCACAAGGCATTGAAAAATTGCCGAATGTTCACTGTCAACGGGAATTACAGGAGCTTTGTTCTCCAGGGCTTTTTGCATCACAATATCGCCGGCCACAACCAGCGTTTCCTTATTGGCCAATGCAACCGTTTTACCACATTCAATGGCCTGCAGGGTTGACCTCAAGCCTGCATAGCCTACAATAGCAGCAAGCATTACATCGTAGCAGTTCATGGCCGCCACTTCAGAAAGTGCATCTTCACCCGCAAATACCTTAACGGCAGTTTTGGCAAGAGCTTCTTTTACTTTAAGGTATTTTTTTTCATCGCCTATAACAACTATGTTGGGGTTGAATTTTAATGCCTGCTCAATTAATAAATTATCGTTGGTGTGTGCAGTAAGAATTTCTGCGGAGAACAAGGAGGGGTTTGCCTCAATAACCTCCAGCGCCTGTGTACCTATAGAACCTGTTGAACCGAATATCGCTATGCGTTTTATATTTGTCATGTATTGCCGATCATTGTGGTTAAAATAAAAATGATAAAAATAACAGAATTAAGAACGAATAAAAAGAGGAAAAATTGGTTACTAATATTTTACGCTTAAAATTCCCTGCACCAAATATTTCTGCATATCTTCTGCTATCTTTCTGTCATTACTTAACCTGGGCAATTTATTTTGGCCACCTAATTTTCCAATTGATCTCATATAATCTATAAATCCATTCTTTCTTACTTTTGTAATTATCAATTGCTGTAAAATATTGCCGCTTATAAGATCATCATAATAAACATTCTTTTCCCTCAGGTTGTCATCAACTTTTTTTGCAAAAGCATTTATATCATCAGGGTAATTTTCAAATTCAATAAACCATTCATGATAACTTTTGCCTGTGCCCTGTTGCACCTTTGGCGCTACCGTAAACTCAATAATTTTTATACCTTCCTCATTAGCAGCTTTCATTAATGAGTATTCCACTTCTTCGCCGATGACGTGTTCTCCAAAAGCAGATATATAATGTTTTATCCTCCCGCTAACTATCAAACGGTATGGCTCGGTACTTACAAATTTTACAGTGTCGCCAATATTGTAAGCCCATAAGCCGGCATTGCTGCTAACAACCAATACATAGTTCTCTCCTGCTTTTACATCCCGTAAACCCAGGCGTGCAGGGTTTTCATTGAATATTTCCCCGGCGGGTATAAATTCATAAAAAATACCTGAATTAGTATTTAAAAGCAACCCTTGCTGCCTCTGACTATCCTGGAAAGCAAAAAAACCCTCACTTGCGGGGAAAAGCTCTATACAATCAACTTTTCGCCCGATACTTTCATTTAATTTGGCCTTATAGGGCTCAAAATTCACGCCACCTTGTACCATGACGCTGAAATTAGGGAACAATTCTCCTATTTTTTTACCGCTTTTTTCGGCCAGTCTGTCAAAATACATTTGCATCCAGGGCGGAATACCGCTTATCAGCGTCATATTTTGCTGAATGGTTTCTTCTACAATCTTGTCTAGTTTAACTTCCCATTCTTCAATACAATTGGTTTCATACGAAGGTAACTGGTTGGTACGCAAATATTTAGGAACATGATGGTTTACAATGCCGCTAAGTCTTCCTGTTGGCACGCCCCCAACCCTGTCCAGCTCGGGAGAGCCGCTTAAAAAGATCATTTTCCCCTTAGTAAATTCTGAATTACCACTTTCAGCAATATAACAGAGCAAAGCATCTCTTGCAGAATTAATATGATTGGGGATAGAATCCTTGGTAATGGGAATGTATTTTACACCGCTGGTAGTTCCACTGGTTTTGGCCAGGTAAATAGGTTTTCCTTTCCAAAGTACGTTTTGCCTCCCTTCCTTTATTTTTTCTATGTACGGCTTAAGTTGCTCGTAGTCCCGCACAGGCACCTTTTTTTTAAAATCGTCGTAATTTTGAATACTCTCAAACCCGTGATCCTTTCCAAACTCTGTATTCCTGGCAGTTTTTACCAATTCTTTAAAAATCGCTTCCTGGTCTGTAACCGCCGTTTCCATCCCTTTCCTCGTCTTATTATATATATAATTGGCAAAAGGTTTGGCCAGCAAAGATTTTAAATTCATAATGGTAGAACTATGGTAAAGGCTGCAAAAATAGCATTCCGTGCTGTGCAGCCATCAAAGTAACTGTTTAAATTTGCACAAATAAGGCGGCTCAAGGCGTTTGACAATAATTTTTGAAAATTACTTGCCTTATTAATTCGAAAAACCCTACCTTTGCCGACCTAATTTTCGATAAGTTATGTTTGCAGTAGTTAAAATAGCAGGACAGCAATTTAAAGTGCAGGAAGGCCAAAGCCTGTATGTTCCCCACCTGCAGGGTAAGACAGGCGATAAAGTTGAATTCAGCGAGATATCTCTTGTTGATAACGACGGCAAGCTTTCTCTTGGCGCAGATATAAAAGCTGTTGTTAAGGCCGAGATATTAAACGAAACAGTACAGGGCGATAAAGTAATTGCCTTTAAGATGAAAAGAAGAAAAGGGTTTCGTAAGAAGCATGGTCACAGAACGCATTATACCAGGATTAAAATTGAAAGCATAGCTTAAGTATTTTGAAATTGCTGATTGTGATGTTTTGAGGATGCAAGTATTAACTCTAAAACAAAATTTCAAAATCATCAACTTCTAAAATAAAAAATTAATAAAGTTTTTTGGGTTACTGTTCGTATAAGTTGAACCGGTAAATCAGAAAATCTAAAATCTAAAAATTAGTTTGTATGGCTCATAAAAAAGGTGAAGGCAGTGTAAAGAACGGCCGCGATTCACAAAGCAAACGTTTAGGTGTTAAAATATATGGAGGCCAGCCGGCTATTGCAGGTAATATCATTATCCGTCAAAGAGGTACTGTATATCACCCGGGCAAAAATGTTGGTGTAGGCAAAGACTTTACTTTGTTTGCTTTAACTGACGGCACTGTAGTATTTAAAAAAACGAAAGAAGATAAAACTACAGTTTCAGTACTGCCTGTTGAAATATCTGCGTAACATGTTATTAAAAATTTTTTTGATAGTTGTTATAAAGGTTTTACTTTTATATCATATTTACTAACCATTTAAATTTTAAAAACATGGCAACTGCAAAAAAAGCCGCAAAGAAAGCTGCTCCTAAAAAAGCTGCAAAGAAAGCCGCTCCTAAAAAAGCTGCTCCTAAAAAAGCCGCTAAGAAAGCTGCAAAAAAGAAATAATCTTTCAGCTTTAACAGCTAAGATAGAATTTTAAGTCCCGGTTTCATCCGGGACTTTTTATTTTGCAGTATCTTCTGCATTACCTTAGCAGCAAGGATTACAGGAGAAACCACAAATTCAAATTTTATGGACAATTATGCTATCGCGGATAATTTTTCGCTCTTATCCAAATTAATGGATCTGCATGGAGAGAATAGTTTTAAATCGAAAACATATTCTGTTGCGGCCTTTACTATTGAAAAGCTGCCTATGCAATTAGCACATACGCCCATAGAAAAAATTGCTGCAATAAAAGGCATTGGCGATAGTGTAAGTAAAAAAATATTTGAACAATTACAAACTGGTGAGCTCTCTTTATTGAATGAATTTCTTGCTAAAACACCTGCAGGCATTCTTGAATTGTTAAATATAAAAGGTATTGGCCCGAAGAAACTGGCTGTTATCTGGAACGAACTTGAAATAGAAACGCCAGGTGAATTATTATATGCATGTGAAGAAAACAGGCTGCTGTTATACAAAGGCTTCGGTGAAAAGACACAGCAAAATATCAAAGAGTCCATTGAGTTTTATTTAAGCAGCCAGGACCGCCACTTATATGGTGATATAGAAAATTACGCGATAGATGCCGATAGCAAAATAAAAGCCGCGTTCCCGGAAAACCAATTTCTAGTGGCGGGTGATTTTAAAAGGCAAATGGAAATAATTGATAAACTGGAATGGGTTACAGATACTCCTTCCGGCGAACTTAATTTATTTTTTGAAACAAATGGTTATACATCTGTGGCTGCAGCTGAAACAGTTTCTTCCTTTAAAGGGAAAGAGAATGTTGAATTTGTTTTTTATCACAGCAATAACATTTATAAAGACGCTTTTATAAAAAGCTGCAGCGAAGATTTTTTAGAAGGGTGGTTGCAATTACACTCTTTTGCAGAAACTTATACATCGGAAGATGAAATTTTTACAAAGACGGAAACAGCCTTTATTCCTTCCTTTCTAAGAGAAAGCAAATCTATTATTAACAAAGCGAAAGACAACAAAATTGCCTCTGTAATACAACCCCGAGATATTACGGCTATTATACACAGCCATAGCAAATGGAGCGACGGTATAAACACTATTGAGGAAATGGCGAAAGCAGCTATTGAAAAAGGGTTTCAGTATTTAGTTATAAGTGATCACTCAAAGTCGGCTTTTTACGCAAATGGTTTAAAAGAAGAACAAATAGCAGCACAGCATGAACACATTGAAGAACTGAATAAAACTTTACATCCGTTCAAGATTTTTAAAAGTATTGAAAGCGATATTTTGAATGACGGAAGCCTGGATTACAGCAATGAGGTGCTGGACAGTTTTGATGTTGTAATAGCTTCAGTTCACTCAAATTTAAAGATGAAGGAAGAAAAGGCTATGATGCGTTTAATAAATGCCATCGAAAATAAATATACAAGCATTCTTGGCCATGCAACAGGGAGGTTATTGCTGAGCAGGAATGGCTACCCTATTGACCATAAAAAAATTATTGACGCGTGCGCTGCCAATAATGTAGTTATAGAACTGAACGCCCATCCCAAAAGGCTGGATATGGATTGGCGCTGGATTAATTACTGCCTTGAAAAAAATGTACTCATCTCCATTGATCCTGATGCGCATTCAATAGATGGTTTTGGAGCAATCCGCTATGGTGTACTAGCTGCACAAAAGGGTGGTTTAACAAAAGAGCGGAATTTAAGCAGCTTTTCCCTTCAGCAATTTGAGGCTTTTGTATCTGAACAAAAAATGAAAAGAAAATAAATATCAGAGCACTAAGGGCAAAGAAACGTAAAAGGCCGTACCAGCATTAACTTCGGTTTCAAACCATATACTGCCGTTCGCTTTTTCAACAATACCCCTGCAAATTGCAAGACCAAGACCGGTTCCTGAAGTTTTAGTAGTAAAATTGGGCATAAATATTTTTTGGCGCATTTCCGGCGGAATACCTGTGCCGTTATCTTTTATAGCTACTATAACAGTGTTACGCTTAGTAAACTGATCTATTGTAATATAAACATCTTTTTCTGTTCCTGATGCTTCAATGGCATTTTTTATAAGATTGGTGAACAGCCTGTTTATCTGAATTTTATCGGCATTAATAATATACGATCCTTCGCGTTTGTTCCAAACAATATGCAGGAGGGTGTCTGCGCTGAACAAATTAATAAGTGATGTAAGCACTTCGCTAACATCAAAATTCTCAATTGTAACATTCCCGATATTGGCAAACTGTGAAAAATCGCCTGCAATCTTTGACAGTTGCTCTATTTGTTCTATTAATGTATTGGCCACCTGCTGCGATAGCTCTTTTACATTTATTGAGTTGTTATTAATGGCCCGCTGCAGGTATTGGATGCTAAGCTTCATAGGCGTTAGCGGATTTTTTATTTCATGTGCAACCTGTCTTGCCATTTCACGCCATGCTCCTTCTCTCTCACTTCTTGCAAGTGCTTGTGCACTTTGGTCCAGCTTTCTAACCATTTTATTATATTCGTTCACAAGCGTACCGATTTCATCTTTTCTCTTCCATGTTATTACTTCATTTATCCTTCCGAGGCTAATCTCCTTCATCTTATTCCCTATCAATGTAAATGAAGAAGTTATGCGGCTGGTTACCAATATGGCAATTCCGCCTGCAAAAATGAAAATAAGGGCATTTATATTTATAAGCGTTACAAGAAAATTATTGATCTCCAGTTTTAGTTCATTCTGAGAATTCAGGGACGGCACATTAAGGTATGCTGCTGCAACACCCTTTGCATCCCTCACAACAACATATATACCCGAATAGCTAATGTCGCCTATTTCTTCATCCTCTATCACCTGGGTGCGGTGGCTGTAATGCAATGCGTTGTAAGCCTTTGGCTGCATTTTACTGCTTAATATTTGTTTGCTGTAAATATAAGGCTGAGAAGAAACCTCAAGATCACCATTTGTGTTATAAAGGTTAACTTCAGCATTATTTACGCCCGCAAGTCCAATTATCTTACGGCGTAGGTCGTCCCCAAATATAAGGCCATTGTTATTAACGCTGTCAGCTTTATATTGTTGCTTGATGGTTTCCTCAATCTCATTCCGTATAACCAAAGCGTTGCTGGTAAGCCTGTCCCGGCTGTCCTTATTAAAACTTACGATAAAAAAAGACATTGTAATAAGGCCTATGACCGTAAAAGAGAATATACTTATTGCAATAATGGTGGCCTGCACCTGGGTGCGCACATTAAATGAAAAAACATTTTGTATGTTACGCCACCTGAACCTTGTTTTAAAAAGAAGGTTACTGTAATGCAAAATTATAACTATGGCAATAAAAAGGCAGAAAAGGTAAGAAAATATGGTAAATGCTTCAAGAAACCAGTCATTCCTTTGCACAACCACAATAACTTTGTTAAGCCCTGCATTGTACCATAACTGGCTGTACCCTTCTTTATTTATTATGGTATCTTCAAAGGCAGGCACTTCCTTTTTGGTGATCGTATCAGGAAAATCGAAATCGCTGTTTGAAGTTTTTACAAGCCGCATTTTATTGTAAAAGGCTGCGGAATAGTTGGTATTAAGGTCACTTGAGAGGTCCTTTACCTGGCTAAAAAGCTCAAAAAAAGACGCATCTTTTTTATACAGCCTGGGGTCTGCAACAATAAAAAAGGAGCCTCTTAATAAAGAGTCTCTGTCATATATCTCCTTCTCATAAATATAACTGAACCCCTCAAGCGCATTCTCATAATAGTAAAGGTTTGGTGTATTTGTTTTTTTCGCCTGCGACTGTATAATTGTTTTAATTACATTATACGAGATTGCATCATCATTATACAATGGGTAGTGATTAATATCATAAGTATAAATATGCGTATCATACTTATTCATATTGCCGGAGAAGTTATTACTTATAAGGCTGTCTTTAATGATCTTATTTTCATCTTTTGAATGAAACCGCTGATAGTTGTTTACAAAAAAGGAATTATCCAGGCTGCTAAGAGATATATCAAGCAGCTGTAACGTTTGCTCGTCTGTCTGAATGGCGTAGCTTGATGCAATGCCTTTTCTTTTTTCCAGTTCAATTGTTTTTATGCGGTATGCAAGCAATGCTGTTGCTGATACCATAAAAAATATAGCCCAAAACAGGAAGAATGGCGATTCAATTATGGCGGTTTGGGTATCTCTTTTCCTGTATTCGAGTATTATAATATAAATAATAAACCAAAGCAGGATAATAAGGTTTATGCCTGCCGGTTCATAAAACGATTTTACCGTAACAAAAACGAGCCCTATAACCGCTATGATCATTAGTTTGCGGTAAATGCCAAGTTGTGAACGCAACAGCGGTTTTATAAGCAAATGCGACAAATAGAAAAAAGAAAGGAACAAAAGGCAAATAATAACAAAGCTTATAATAATACTAAAATTGATAGTGAAAAAATTAGTCACCTGGAATTGCACTTTTGAATTAATTACCAGGCTGCTTATAACGCTTTCAAACAAATACAGGATAAACATGAGGCATGTAAGTGATACTACGGTTAAAAAAACCATTACCTGTTTGTTTGGGCTAAACCCCTTTTGAAAAAACCTTGGTTTTTGAAATTTAATAAAAGAAGTGATCCAGAAAAGCAGTACGCTGTTTATAAGCAGGTCGCCTAATGATTTATTAAAGCGGCTTGATCCATAAACAAGGGGGTTAAATAATTCAAGCTTTCTAAAATTAAACGGAACCGGGAAATTATAGGTAAGATAACGTAATATAATTATGACCGATACCAGTATTAAGAGTGCCTTTAAAAATCCCTGTTCAACCACAATATCAGTTGCTATGCTGTTAATAAAAACTATAAGCAGAATAACTGCCAGAACGCGCAGGATAGTAGAAAAAAAACCGGGCTGGTCATTGCTTGCATTTTGTTTATCCTTAATTCCAAAAAGCGCGGTGCCCTTTGTATTATGTATTGTATCAGCATACCCGTCGCTAACTATCACGTACTTGTCTTCAAGTTCAGGGTAACTTTGAAACTTCGGCTGTAAATATTTATTCTTAAAAAAAAATTCCCACCGCACGGGTATAAGGCAGGCCACTATATAATGCCTGCCCTGGTATTGTATGGTTTTTTTTATAAAGTAAAAAGAACCATACTGAAAGTTTAAAAAATAATTCCCGTTTGGTTTTAAAATATCTTCCTTGTCAACGGACATGGTATTATTGTTCCAATATATTTCCTGCGGGTGATTAGGATTATTCATGCTGTAACAAAAAATACCAAAAGCATCATCCTGCATTTTTTCTTTTACCGGCGAAAGGCTATCGCTCACAAGTGCGCCTATAACAGTGGTATCTTTTACTATATCGTTAAACCTGTATTCCTGTCTTTTTATATAGCTTTCTAAAACAGCGCTTACTTTTTTGGGAGATGAGCTATAAGAAAAATAATTGGTAAAGAGGAATGAAATGGTATACAGCCAGGCAGCCGCAATAAATATATAGCCATGCTTGTAAACAGCTTTTTGAATTACCTGGATCAAGGATTTGCTTTTTCTTTTTTAACCCGGTTCCAAATTGCATCCATTTCCTGCAAAGTCATTTCTTTAAGGTCTTTTCCCATGGCTTTTGCTTCCTGCTCTATTCTTGTAAACCGGTATATAAATTTTTTGTTGGTTCTCTCTAAAACTCCTTCGGCATCAATATGCAAAAATCGTGCGTAGTTTACCAGGCTAAACAGTATATCCCCAAATTCGGCTTCAATATTATCTTTGTTATCCTGTTCAATGGCTTCTTTTAATTCATCAATTTCTTCTTCCACTTTTTTCCAAACATCTTCTTTTGTTTCCCATTCAAAGCCAACCTGTTTTGCCTTTTCCTGTATCCTGGCAGCTTTAACAATGGCCGGCAGCGATGACGGCACACCACTTAGAACGGATGTTTTTCCTTCTTTCATCTTTATTTGCTCCCAATTCCTTTTTACATCTTCCTCATCATTCACTTTTACATCGCCGTATATATGGGGATGGCGCACGATAAGTTTATTGCAAACCCCGTCGATCACATCCTGCAATGTAAATTCCTTTTGCTCAGCGCCAATTTTTGCATAAAATATTAAATGCAGCATTATATCGCCCAACTCTTCTTTTATATTTTTCCAGTCTTTGTTGGTAATGGCATCAGCCAGTTCGTAAGTTTCTTCAATTGTTAAGGGCCGCAAAGTATCTATGGTCTGCTTCCTGTCCCAAGGGCACTGTTCACGCAGGTCATCCATTATTTTAACCAATTGCAAAAAGCTTTCTTCAACAGTATTGCTCATAAAATAACTTAAAATGTAAAAAGTGCGATCACCCCATAGATTGCAAAAAGTATCATCATAATAAAAAAGGCAGTAGAATTAAGCAAAAACCATTTAAGGATGGTTTTGCCCCTGCCTTGTTCATAAAAATTACGCAACCCCTTATAGGTATAATAAAAAAGATAAAGCCAAACAATAATGGCCAGGTACATTACCCAGGATAAATGAGGGATCTTTGATATTTGTGAGATGACAAGCAGAACAAAAAACAAAACAAAAATGCCACAATACAGGTGTACCGAATAAATAATATGATCAACATAATAAAAGTTCTTGCGCCTTATATATAACAGTTGCAGTACCAGCGCAAACAAAGGAAGGGATACAAACATTATTTGCGGAAAGCTGTGAAAGAACTTCTCCCCCATGCGTGACATCATTTCGTTGCCGTTTGTACCATATTCCTCATTAACCTCTATATTCCTTCTTAAAAATGTGCGCTTTATCCAGCCATCTCTTTTTGATTCCGGCAGTGCATTTTGTACTGAATCATACGACGCAACAGTTTTATAGCTTGTAAAGCCGGAAAAATCACCGTTATCCAGGTCAACCTTGCTCTTTTGTGTACTGTCCTTTTGAATTTTGATAATGGCCTCATCTATTTTTTTAACAACGGCCCGTGAGCCTATTTTACCAACTTCCGGAATATCTTTATCATTGATCACTTCTTCCTGCGCATTCCTTCTTCCCTGCAGTTCTTTTATCACATCCTTTGCACTTTTACTCTTGTCTGCTGTCTCGTTTACCTGGATGGCATTTTCCGGTTTTAATATGGCGAGGAAAAATAAAAAGAAAATAGCTGAAACAAATACATACATCCTGATAGGGTTAAGATAAGAAGCTCTTTTCCCCCGTATATATTCATGCGACAGATATCCCGGTTTAAACAAAAGGTACTTCGCTGAGCTAAAAAATTTTCCGTCAAAATGCGTTACGTCGTAAACAAAATGGGTTACCAGGTGCCAAAAAGTTTCCTTAGGTTCCAGGTTTTCCTGGCCACAAACATGGCAATATCTGCCGTACAGTTCTGCATTACAATTAAGGCATATTTTTTCAGATCTTTCTTTTAAATGTGACACTGTACCAAAATTTAGCTAAAAATACACAACTCGCTTAATGCAACAATATATAAGTTTGCTGTTATTGTATAGTATTACAAAATTATTTTTGAAGAACAAATAACAACATGAAATTGCTTTTAGCCACTTTTACATTAATATTATTGGCCCAAAATGCCAAATGCCAGTATTATTACAACGACATAATTATATTAAAGGAAACCAACAGGCAATATCTTGCTTTAAAAAACAGCCATATAACAAAAATAACTGCCCAAAGCCTTGAAAGCGACAACGAACCCACAAAAGGGTTTTTACTTCAACAGGATATTTTAGACAATGCATCTAAAATTGTAACTACCTCGGAACTGCCTTCATCAGGAAGATCTGTTTCAACCAATTATTACGAGGATGGCCATATTACAAAAACTGTTGACAACAGCAACGGGGACAGCGGCAGGGTAATTTTAAGCGTTATAGAATACAGTTATGATACACAGGGAAATATTACAGAAAATAATACCGTTACTGCTGATACTTTTATGAACAGCCGGTCAGAAGAAGTACACCGCTGGTTTTACACAAATAACAGCCCTGCCTATATGCTGCGCATAAAAGACAGAGTGGATACGACTATGGTTGAATTTGTAAAAGATGAGCAGGGAAATATTGCTGAAGAGCACTGGAAAAAAAATGGAAGGAGGATAGAAGACTATTTTTATTACTATAACGATCAGCACCTGCTTACCGACATCGTGCGTTTTAATAACAGGGTAAAAAGAATGCTTCCCGATTTTTTATTTGAATATGATGGTGCTGGTAAGCTAACCAAGCTTACCCAAATTCAGCAAAACTCCAGTAATTACCTCACCTGGTATTATGAATACAATTCCAACGGGCTCAAACAAAAAGAAACTTGTTATGATAAGCTAAAACAGCTTATTGGCAGGATCGATTATTCATTCCAGTGATGAAATCCCCCCTTTTTGGTTAAAATTTAAATAATATAAGCCCTTACTGATGAATTAATCAAACGTTTGTTTAACTTCGCGAGATGTCTAATCCCAAATTAGAAAAATGTGAAATATGGACAAAAAAGAGCAAATCGTAAACGCTGCTATTGAACTTTTTGCACAAAAGGGTTTTGAAGGAACATCCATTCGTGATCTTGCGGCAAAGGCAGATGTCAATATAGCAATGATAAATTACTATTTCGGCTCAAAGGACAAGCTTTTTGAAACGCTTGTGGAAATGAAGTCCGCCTCAGCCCGCAATGTTTTGGAGGAATTATTGAAGGATAAAACACTTACTTCCATTGAAAAAGTAGACCGGATTATCGATTCATATATTGAACGGCTTTTCAAAAACAGGCAGTTTCACCGTGTTATTCACCAGGAACTTATGCTTAACCAAAGGGAAACCCTTCAGCAAATAATAACGAATGTTCTTTTCCCTAATACCCTGGCAATTAAAAACATCATAGACGAAGGGATACAAAAAGGCGAATTCAGGGAGGTTGATGTCATCCTCACAATTGCATCGCTAATCGGCACTATCAATCATGTGCTGCTGTCAAAGAAATTCTGTTTAAAGCTTCTTGACCGGGAAGAAGGTTACGTACCATACGATGACCCTGCCTTCAAGAAAAGGACCGGTGATCATTTAAAGCAATTAATGCGTGCACATTTGCTTAAGTGATTTTCAGCAAAACCATACTCACCAAGTCTACTTTTTTACAAGTGCTATCTGCCCTAAATGAGATGCCAGGTGATTTGTACGGCTAATAATAATACTCAGCTTATTGCGGTGTGGTTCTTTTACAAAATCTTCATCGGATATTTTAGTATGCTTTTCAAACCATTGCACGGGTGTAAGGCTGTTAAAATGTTTTTCTAATATCCCGTTTATATTACTCCAGCCTGTTCTCAATTCGGTTACTGCGGGCAACTCGCTTATCACCTTATCAGGATTATCAATAAAAGCTTCATCCAGTTGCGTGTATTCTCGGTTTCCAAAACCCAGCAACGGCAACATCATATCATGCACCGCTGCCATATGTCCTAACAGGTATATGATCCTGTTTTTACCGGGTGCTATTTCCATAAACATTTGTTCATCTGTAAACCCGTCAAAGGCGTCTGTCATACGTTTTAAATTCAGGTTCCATGCGTGCAAAACCATTTTCACAAATACTTGATCCTTTTCCATATTCATTATTTTATTTGATAATTGCAAAATTAAACATGATCGTCAGACATCCAAACTGCCTGGCAGCAATACACGTTATTTATTCTTTATCCTTTTATGAAACCAAACCTGGTCTTTGCTGTTCGGGTCTGCATTATAATTAATACACAACTCATTACCTTTTTTTACAGGTTTAACCGTTTTAATGGTCATCAGGTTATTATCAAAATCCATTTCATAATCACAGTTGGAAGAGTAATCATGGTTATACAATGATACGTATCCCAACGCCAGGCAACCGAACCTGCGCCTTGTACCCCATTCGAAAATATAATCGAACAGCTTTGTTTTTTCAATGGTTTTACGCTCTTTGCTGGTAAGCACAAGTACAGGGGAAATTTCTATCACCGTACCAGCAGGGATATTTTTTATAGTAAATACCCCTCTTCCGCCCTTTTCTGAAGGGGCTATGGTTAAATATGGCATCATCATACAGTGAATATAAAAAGTTAATTCCGAAATTTGCATTTTACAGGTTATTTTGCAATCCTACAACCAATAATTTATAGTATGGCTGATGAAAATGAAGAAATACCGCTGGAAGAGCAGCTTCAGGCCCTGCTGGATAAAGGAGATAAACCTGCACTAAAGGAGTTTTTGGACGACCAGAATATCAGCGACGTTGCAGATCTTATTAACGAGCATCCCGATTATGAGGCCGAGATCATCGGCAATATGTCAATACACCGGGCCGTAAGTGTTTTTAAGATACTTGACCTGAGCACGCAAAAGCAAATAGCAAAAGAACTGCCATCGTATAAAACTGCTGAACTGCTGAATGAATTACCTGCGGATGACCGTACCGACTTTTTGCAGGATCTGTCAAAAGAAGCCATACGCGACCTGATAAAGCTGCTTAACCCGGAAGAAAGAAAAATAACATTATCGTTATTGGGATATCCGGAGGACAGCGTGGGAAGGTTAATGACACCCGATTATGTTTATGTGTATGAACATAATACTATAGAAGAAGTATTTGCTATTATTCGCCGGGTGGCAAAAAGCAGTGAAACAATTGACGTAATTTATGTAATAAACGAAAAAGGAGAACTGGTTGATGATATAAGGATACGCGATGTAATACTTGCTGCGCCTGACAAACGTATTGATGAACTGCTTGATGGCCGTGTAGTGGCCTTAAATGTAGAGGACGACCAGGAGCATGCAAGCCAGGTATTTAAAATGAATAACCGGGTGGCGTTGCCGGTAACGGATAATAATAATATACTGCTGGGCATCGTAACTATTGATGACATGCTTTGGGTAGCAAATGAAGAGTTTACCGAGGACATGCAAAAGATGGGGGGTAGTGAAGTATTAGGCGAGCCTTATCTTGACATTTCAATATTAAAACTTATTAAAAAAAGGGCTGGTTGGCTGATCGCACTTTTCCTTAGCGAAATGCTTACAGCTTCTGCTATGCAGCATTACCAGGAAACAGGCATTTTTAAAAGCTTTATAGACCTTGTGATATTTATACCGCTGATAACATCCAGCGGTGGTAACAGCGGCTCACAGGCATCTTCACTTATCATACAGGCAATGGCTTTGGGCGAGGTTACCATTGTTGACTGGTGGAGGGTAATGCGTCGCGAACTATTCACGGGTTTTTCGCTGGGCCTTATATTGGGTATCATTGGCTTTATAAGGGTTTGCGCCTGGCAGTACCTGCATGTGTACGATTATGGCCCGCACTGGACGCTTATGGCTACCATAATATTCTTCGCGCTGATTGGCATTATCCTCTGGGGCAGTATAATAGGTTCTATGCTTCCAATTGTATTAAAAAAATTAAAACAGGACCCGGCAACATCATCCGCGCCTTTTGTGGCCACTTTGGTTGACGTAACGGGCATTGTTATTTATTGTTCTGTGGCAAGCGTGATATTGCATAATGTTTTGGCTGGCCATTGAAATCTTCAACACGAATTAAGGCAAATTAGACGAATTACACCAATTGAGGATTGAGGTATTCGTCTTGATCTTTATGCCGGAATAACCCGCATGATTCACATCATTGTCTTGATCCATGTTACCAAAAATTCGTGTCAACAAAAAATTCGTGGTTAAAGCCTTGCTCTTAACCTTTCTTTAACGCTCCCAAACCACTCATCTTTCAGGATACTCAGTACAATACTGTCTCTCCTCCCACCCTGCCGCTTAGGCATACTGCCGCGCAAAATACCATCCACTGTACAGCCAATGCTTTTCATAGCTGCAACGCTTCTTTCATTGGCCGCATCGGCCCTGAATTCCACACGCTCCATATCAAGGTTTTCAAAGGCAAATTGCAACAATAAAAACTTACAGTGTTTGTTTAACCCTGTTCCCCTGAACTTCTCTCCGTACCAGGTATAACCTAACTGAAGGGTTTTAAACGGAAAGTTAATATCATAAAACCTCGTACTTCCCGCATATTCATTAACGGTCTTATCAAACACAATAAAAGGAAATTCTTTTCCTTGCGCCTTCGCTTCAAAAGCCAATTGCAAATAATTTTGCATCCCGTCTTCACCCGCTGCGGTTACCAGCGAATAATACCAGGTATCAGGTTCATTTAATGCAAAGGGCAAAAGGTTATTAAAATCACCCGGCAGTAAGGCTCTTAACAGTACTTTTTCATCTTCAAGTACAAGGCCGTCATTCAAATATGCTTCCATACCGTTTTTTGCCGCAACTTAACACAAAACTGGTTACCTTTCACCCGGAGATTTTTAAACATAAAACACCATTGATGTATGTGCGGAATTGTTGGATATACAGGGCCGCGTGAAGCATATCCTGTTATTATAAAAGGGCTGCAGAGGCTGGAATACAGGGGGTACGACAGTGCCGGTGTGGCGCTTGTAAATGAAGGCGGTGGCCTGCAGGTTTACAAGAAAAAAGGTAAAGTTGCTGACCTGGAAGAGACCCTGGTGGGTGTTAATCTGCACAGCCATATAGGTATTGGCCATACACGCTGGGCAACTCATGGCGAACCAAGCGACCGCAATGCACACCCGCATATCTCCAATAACGGCGAAATAGCTATTATACATAACGGCATTATTGAGAATTATGCCCAAATAAAAAAAGAACTGATTAAAAAGGGCTATACATTTAAAAGTGATACGGATACAGAAGTACTCGTAAACTTTATTGAAGACATACAGTATAATGATAACTGCCCGCTTGAAGAGGCGGTACGTATAGCCTTGCGCCGTGTAGTAGGGGCTTATTGCATTTTACTGGTGCACAAGGATGACCCTAAAACTATTATTGCTGCACGCAAAGGCAGCCCCCTTGTGATTGGTATTGGTAAAGATGAACATTTCCTGGCTTCAGATGCCTCTCCTATTATAGAATATACAAAACAGGTAGTGTATGTAAATGATTACGAGATAGCTATTGTAAAGCCTGGTGAACTTATACTTAAAAACCTAGGCAACGACAGGCAAACACCCTTTATTACAAAGCTTAATATGGAAATGGCAGCCATTGAAAAAGGCGGTTATGACCATTTTATGCTAAAAGAAATTTTTGAACAGCCGGATACTATTTATGATTGTTTGCGTGGCAGGCTTGACGCAGATAACGGCAAAATTATTATGAGCGGCATAGACAAATATGCTGGGCAAATAGTGAATGCACCGCGTATAATAATTGTTGCTTGCGGCACAAGCTGGCATGCTGGTTTGGTGGCCGAATATATTATTGAAGAAACCTGCAGGATACCTGTAGAGGTTGAGTACGCTTCTGAATTCAGGTACCGCAATCCTGTTATACATAAGGGGGATGTGATCATCGCCATATCGCAAAGCGGAGAAACAGCCGATACGTTGGTGGCGATTGAAAAAGCAAAAGAGCAGGGCGCCATTATAGTGGGTGTTGTTAATGTGGTGGGGTCGTCTATTGCAAGAGCCTCTCATACCGGTGCCTATACGCACGCAGGCCCGGAAATTGGCGTTGCAAGTACCAAGGCCTTTACTGCACAGCTTGCGGTATTAACCATGATAGCCCTAAAGATAGGATATGAAAAAGGAACTCTTGACAGGGAAAGATTTCTGTATCTGTGCAAAGAACTTGCTGCAATACCGGAAAAGGCAGAGCAGGTATTAAAACTTGACGACGGTATTAAAGCAATAGCGCTTAAATATAAAGATGTACCCGACTTTTTATTCCTGGGCAGGGGCTACAATTTTCCTGTTGCACTTGAAGGTGCGTTGAAACTAAAGGAGATATCTTACATACATGCAGAAGGTTACCCTGCCGCTGAAATGAAACATGGCCCCATTGCCCTGGTTACAGATAAACTGCCTGTTGTTTTTGTAGCCACAAAAGATGCTTACCACGAAAAAGTAGTAAGCAATATGCAGGAAATAAAGGCCCGCAAAGGCATAGTAATTTCCTTTATTACGGAGGGTGATTTGGTGTCGCCAACCTTGAGTAATGATGTAATAATATTGCCGGCAGCTGACGAGATTGTTGCACCTATGCTTAGTGCAATACCTTTGCAATTGTTGGCTTACCATATTGGCGTTGCCAAAGGCTGTGATGTTGATAAACCGAGGAACCTCGCTAAAAGTGTAACAGTAGAATAATAATATTACTGCTATGGCAGAAAATACCACCAGGAAATCATCCATACAATCATTAGGTTATAATTTTATTCCGCCGGAATTTTTGCCGGAAGGAAAAGATGAATACTATCTGCGCAAAATGCAGGACAGGAGTGGCATTGACTACCGGCAGCTTACCGCTTATGAAATTGAAGCGCTTGTTAAGAACCGCAATACCAGCGATGACTGGAATAAGATATTGGTAAGTGATGCCTTTAACCCGGAACTGGTTAAGAACTGTAAATTTTTTGGGCTTGTACGTATAGGTAAACTGGAACACTATTGCCTTGAATACAGCGATCTTAAATTTCCGGTGGGGTTGTATAACTCAACCATCATCAGTTGCGATTTTGGCGACAATGTGGTGATTGACAATGTAAATTATCTGTCACATTATATCATCGGGAACGAAGTGATCATTGTAAATGTAAATGAGCTGGCAAATACCAATTATGCCAAGTTTGGGAATGGTATTATTAAAGACGGCGAGAAAGAGAATATACGCATATGGCTGGAGATATGTAATGAGAACGGTGGCCGTAGTGTTATACCCTTCAGCGGTATGCTGCCCGGCGATGCATGGCTTTGGAGCAAATACCGTAATGATGAAATTTTACTGCAAAAGTTCAAGGAATTTACTGAACAAAAATTCAATACACAAAGGGGTTATTATGGTAAAGTTGGTGACAGGACTGTAATTAAAAACTGTGCTATCATCAAAGATGTGTGGATAGGCCAGGATGCTTATATTAAGGGCGCCAACAAGCTCAAGAACCTTACCATACAATCCGGCCCCGAAGGCAAAACACAAATAGGTGAAGGCTGCGAACTGGTGAATGGTATTATTAATCATGGTTGCAGGATATTTTATGGAGTAAAGGCCGTGCGCTTCATCATGGCATCGCATTCGCAACTAAAATATGGTGCAAGGCTCATCAATTCATATCTTGGCAACAATGCAACCATATCCTGCTGCGAAGTTCTTAATTCGCTTATTTTCCCTGCCCATGAGCAGCACCACAATAATTCATTTTTATGCGCTGCGTTAATAATGGGGCAAAGCAATATACCTGCCGGCGCAACTATCGGCAGTAATCATAATTCAAGGGGTGCCGACGGCGAAATTATTGCAGGCCGTGGCTTTTGGCCGGGTCTGTGTGTTAGCCTTAAACACAATTCAAAATTTGCAAGCTTTACCATTCTCGCAAAAGGTTCCTATTCATACGAATTAAACATCCCCATACCTTTTTCATTAGTGAGCATTGATGAAGCAAAAGACCGCCTTATGGTAATGCCCGGCTATTGGTTTATGTACAACATGTATGCACTTGCCCGCAATGCATGGAAATATGTTGACCGCGATAAAAGGCATGAGCGTACACAGGTACTGGAATATGATTTTCTTGCGCCGGACAGTGTAAATGAATTATTTGAGGCGATACAATTAATGCAGTTATTTACCGGTAAAGCATTTTATCTTAAGGAAAATAATGAAGAAGTTTTAACGGATAACGCATGCATAAAAGCCGGTAAAAAATTACTGGATGAGCAGAACGGATTAGTTAATGAGCTTGAAATTATTGCTGATGGTTTTGAGAATGCAAAACGCAAAACGGTTATTACCAAAGTACAAAGATCCTATAACCTGTTTAAAGAAATGATATGCTATTATGGGTGCAATCACCTCATAAAATTAATAGAGGATACAAAAGCAAGAACCGTACAAAATATTATTGAGCTGTTACCCCCAAAACAAAAAAGAAACAAGTGGTTAAATGTTGGCGGCCAGCTGATAACCGTACAAGAAACAGATGCCTTTAGAAAAAGCATACGCGATAATAAAATAAAAAGCTGGGACGATGTGCACGCGTGGTACGATGGGCAGGGAATAAAATATGCCCAACAAAAAAGCCTGCACGCGCTTGCTTCGCTTGAGGAAATTACCGGTATACAGCTAAAAAAAATGGACGCAGCGCAATTGAAGCAATTACTAAATACAACTGTTGCCACTAAAGAATGGATAACCAATGCCATTTATACATCAAGGGCGAAGGATTATTCCAATCCTTATAGAAAAATGGTTTATGATAATGAAGAAGAAATGGAAAAAGTAGTGGGTACCCTGAAAGATAACAGCTTTATAAAACAACAACAGGAAGAGCTTGTTATTTTTAAACAAAAAATAAACAGGCTAATACAGGCCCTGAAACTTAAGTAGGTGCATTATACAAACGTTGGTACACGCAACGTTTTGCGGCATATAAATGTATTAAAAATGAGTTAGCATCAATTCGCCCGCATTTCCGGTTTTTTAGCTTTTCTTAACCGCACGGCAGCGTTTTTTTGGAAATCACTGGTAAGCGAAATTTCGTAGCGGTGTTCCTTGTCTGTAACTATCATCAATGCTGAGTTGGGTGGTATAAGGCCCAGGTTATCTGCGTACATTACAAGATCATTGTTAGTTTCCACCGGATCTACATGTACATAAAAACTTATCGGGCGCCTCGTATCAAGCAGCCGTTTGTATTGTACCATTTTTTTATTAAAAAAAACAGTCGCCGTATCATAGTCAAGTATACCGTTATCGTAAAGGTCAATGCGCACAGAATCATCGCTTACATCAATAACACGCACCAGGTTATTTAAACGCATCTGCACTTTTTGTTCTGCATCTTTGGCAACATTTTGCGTAGTTGCTATTTCAGGCTCCTTAGGTTTAACCGGTAGCGGTGGAGGCGGGGCAGCGGCAACCACTACTGAATCCTGGGTTGTGTCCTCTTTATTTAGTTGTGCTACACGCTCTTTTAACGTTGGTTCGTTATTTAATAATTTTAAGAAATTTACTTTTAACGGAGCACAGGTATATTGATGCAGCCCATCGCTTAAAAAGTTACCGCTTAATGTTGTTTCAGCTCTTGAAACTTTTAATACAAACTCACCGTGCATGGGGCAGTCAACTCCAATAAGCGTATTTACAGTTCTGTTATACATTACGGGTACCAGGTGAATGTACATAAACCTGCTGTCAAGTTTAAAAGTGCCCTGCACTTTATTACTGAAATAACCGTTACGAAAATAATAGTTAAACTCACCCGTAACGTTGTTATTGCCATCCTGGTTCAGTAATAACTCGCATAGATAATTGTTGGTTGCCTGTGCAACATCCACCATACCTACCCCATACCATTTGCCTGATACTTTTTGCGCCATTATTTTTTTAGGCAAGCCTGTTCCAAGTAAAACGAGAGAAAAAATAAAATACCTGGTAATATTCATTCTTAAATATTAATGTGTACGGATATAAAAGCAATAATTATGCAGTAATTATTTCAAATATCGTTTAATTTCCCTTTCAGTATCCCTTTCCTTTATACTTTCCCTTTTATCATGCAGCTTTTTTCCACGCCCTAATCCTATTTCCACCTTGACTAAATTCTTTTCATTAAAAAAAACCTTTAAAGGCACTATGGTATACCCTTTATCTTTTAGTTTATTTTGTAATTTTTTTAACTCTTTTTTAGCAAGTAGAAGTTTTCTGTCATGCACAGCTACGTGGTTATTGCTGGTACCAAATGCATATTCTGCAATATATAAAGCGCGCACCCATAATTCATTATCATCAAACAAACAGAAACTATCATTAAAGCTAAGTTTCCCTTCGCGTATAGATTTTACCTCTGTTCCCATTAACACTATTCCCGCTATATACTTGTCCTCAATGTTATAATTAAAATATGCCTGCCTGTTATTCATCTCCTTTGCCATCTGCTTTAAAATAAATGCAAAGGTAATAGAAATTAAACGTTTGTTTACATTAACAGGGTGTCTTTACGGCTGGCGCAGGGGCATCCCGGGGAACAGCAATTCTATAAACCGCGAGTTTGAAAAAATCAAGTCTAATTTTTAAATAAAACAAGCAATGTACCTAGCTTATCTTTCAAAACTTTACGGTCAACAATAAAGTCTAAAAATCCATGTTCCAATAAAAATTCACTGCGTTGAAAACCCTCAGGCAGGTCTTTCTTAATCGTTTCCTTAATTACACGCGGGCCTGCAAAGCCAATAAGTGCACCAGGCTCTGCTATGTTGAGATCGCCAAGCATACCGAAGCTGGCCGAAATACCCCCGAAAGTAGGATCGGTCAACACTGATATAAATGGCAGTTTTGCATCACTCAACTGGGATAGTTTGCCGCTTGTTTTGGCAAGCTGCATAAGGCTGAAGGCGCTTTCCATCATACGCGCGCCCCCGCTTTTAGAGATTACCAGGAAAGGCAGTTTATGTGCCAAACAGTAGTCCACCGCACGGCTGAATTTTTCACCCATAACGCTGCCAAGCGATCCCCCGATAAATTCAAAATCCATGCAGGCTATTACAATCGGCATAGCGTTTATAGTGCCTGTTGCAACCCGCATACTGTCTTTCAGATCGGTTTTGGCATAAATTTCATCCAGCCGCTTTTGATAAGGCTTCAAATCGGTAAATCCCAAAAAGTCCTTACTAATGATATTATCAAAAAGCTCGGTATAAATATTATTGTCAAATATTATATCGTAGTATTCTTCGCTTCCTATGCGATGGTGATAATTACATTTGGGGCAAACAAAAAGATTTTCCTTTAATTCTGTAGTGGTACATATATAATTACATTCGGGACATTTAGTCCACAAGCCCTCTGGAGTTTCCTTTTTATCGGCGGTGGAAGTTGTAATGCCTTTTCTAAAACGTTTATACCATTTTGCCCTTTGCTCTGCCGAAGCATTTTCCTCATTTTCCTCTCCCGACAGGTTCGTATCAATATCCGCGTCTTTTTTCATATTTACTCATTGGTTATTGAAGATGGCAAAAATAAGGAGTTTGGGCAATAGATGTGTTTTTAAGGCCGTTGGCACATTTTGCGTCACAAAACCGTGCAACCAGCGTATTTAAGCGTTCACTGGGTATACTAAGAAAACCGGATAACATTTTTTCAGCTTTCCCGGTTGCATTTAGCATCTTTAGGCCGGGAGTCGTATCTTCGCACCCCATTTAATTATCAAACCCCAAAGAAACAAGCAACATGGCTAAATACAAGGCCGGAGTACTTTTCGGTGATGAACTTGAAACATTATATGCAGATGCCAAACAAAATAATTTTGCGATCCCTGCAGTAAACGTAGTGGGCACCAATTCAGTTAACGCAGTATTGGAAACGGCGGCAAAAGTAAATTCACCCGTTATTATTCAATTCAGTAATGGGGGCGCCCAGTTTTTTGCCGGCAAAGGCATGCCAAACGACAAGCTGCAGGCCAATATTATAGGCGCTGTAAGCGGCGCAATGCATGTGCACAATGTTGCTGAATATTATGGCGTGCCTGTTATAATGCATACCGATCATGCTTCAAAAAAGTGGCTGCCCTGGATAAGCGGACTGCTTGACCATGGTGAAGCATATAAAGCTAAAAACGGCAAACCTCTGTTCAGCTCGCACATGCTTGACCTGAGTGAAGAGCCGATACATGAGAATATTGAAATATCTGCTGAATATTTTAAACGCATGGAACCCCTGGGAATGAGCATTGAAATTGAACTGGGTGTTACCGGTGGCGAAGAGGACGGCGTGGATAACAGCGGAGTTGAGAATTCAAAGCTGTACACACAACCCGAAGATGTTGCTTTTGCATTTGAAACTCTAAGCAAAATAGGCAACCGCTTTACCGTTGCTGCATCGTTTGGTAACGTGCATGGTGTTTACAGCCCCGGCAATGTTGAACTACGTCCTGAAATTTTAAAGAACAGCCAGGTATACATTGCAAAAAAACTCGGCCAGCCCGAAGGTTCAAAGCCTGTTTATTTTGTATTTCACGGGGGCAGCGGCTCACCAAAGCACCAGATAGCTGAAACACTTAATTACGGCGCTATAAAAATGAATATTGATACCGATATGCAGTGGGCATTTTGGGAAGGCATTTTAAACTATTACAAAAAGAACGAACCTTATCTCCAGGCGCAATTGGGCAACCCTGAAGGGCCCGAAAAACCAAATAAAAAATACTATGACCCACGTGTTTGGTTACGTAAAGGTGAGGACGTTTTTGTAAAACGCCTTGAAGAGGCCTTTACTGACCTGAATTGTATCGGCAGGAATAAGTAACTACGAATTCAAATAAGCACGAATTTACGAAGGAACGATGATGGGGCTTAAAAAGCCCCTGTATTGCACCGGCCTTTTTAAAATAGTAAGCTCCTTATAAAGACCCACATTACAGGGATGATAACTCAACAGTTGTCATCTCTTTTTTTATATTTCATATTACAAACTTTTAAAAAGTTAGTAACTTGCTTATATGTCTGCAACAATATCCATGATAAAGCATGTGCTGCCTCCGCGTACAGCTGTGGAAGTATTTGAAATGCTGCCTGAAGGTACCTTGGCTGAAGTTATTAATAATGTTATTTATATATCCCCCTCGCCCTTATTTGGTCACCAGGATATGCTCGGGTCTTTATATACGCCGATCAACTTACATGTAATGTCTTTGAACTTAGGCAAATGCGTTGTTGCGCCTATGGATGTTTACTTTAATAATGAGAATATAGTACAGCCGGATATTCTTTTTATCCGTGCCGCCAATCTTGGTATTGTAAAAGATGGCAAAATAAAAGGCGCCCCTGATCTGATCATTGAGATACTTTCCTTTAACCGCAAATACGACCTGGTAGATAAAAAGAAGCTGTATGAAAATTTTGGCGTTAAGGAATACTTTATTGTTGATCCTGCCACCAAAGAAACCATTACTTATTACCACGACAGGTTGAAATATATTCAGCAAGAAAGTAAAACGGGTAAGATCAGGTCAAAACTGCTGAAAAAAGTGTTTAGCTTTTAATTTCACTGCACCTGTCAACCCGCTCACATTAGCATTAATGCTTGTTTATCTTTCAACATTAAAATTCGACCGCAACCTCGCAACTGATATTAGCCGGCCGCGTGATGGCGCTGATTACAACTCTAATGCAAAATCCCCTTCATTGGTGTCTTTCCTTCCTCCGGCGTAAAGCCTCTTAAAAGCGTACACTTCCCTTCTGCCCTGTATCAAAATCGTACGGTTAATTTGTTATTACTATCTACTTAAATAATTGGGTATCAATTATATGAACTTCTGGCATTTTATTGGAAACATATTTCTGCGCAGAAATACGTATGCCTGGAAACGAAAGTTCAAACTAATTTAATGTGTAGAATATGCTCAAAAATTATCTTATTACTGCTGTCCGCAACCTTCGTAAGAACAAAGTGCATTCTTTTATAAATATTGCAGGGTTGTCAGTTGGTATGGCAGTAGCGATGCTTATTGGACTATGGATATGGGATGAAGTATCATTTAACAGGGGGAATCCCGAATATAGCCATATCGCACAGGTAATGCAAAACGGGACTATGAACGGCTCGGTCAGCACCTGGTCAACAATGCCCGTTACAATGGCGGAGGAACTCAGGCAGAGCTACGGCAGTAATTTTAAATATGTCGTAATGTCCTCCTGGAATGAGAGTCATATTTTATCGGTTGGAGAAAAGAAATTGACGATGACAGGCACCTTTTTTGAGCCACAGGGGCCTGAACTGTTGAAGCTGAATATGACCGAGGGCACAAGGAACGGTTTAAAAGACCCCTATTCTGTATTGCTTTCCGCATCAACGGCAAAAGCCTTTTTTGGCAACGCCAGCCCAATGAATAAAGTGATAAAAATAGACGGCGCAACCAATGTAAAAGTTACAGGTGTATATGAGGATCTGCCGCATAATTCATCCTTTGCCGATGTTACCTATATTGTTCCCTGGGAGCTGAACCTTATTACCAAAACATGGATAAGGCAAATGCAAAATCCATGGGGCAATAACAGTTTTCTTGTATATGTACAATTGAATGAAAATGCGGATATGGCAAAGGTTTCAGTAAAGATAAAAGATGCCAAACTAAACAAAATCCCTGCTGATAACCGGAAATACAAACCTGAATTGTTCCTTCATCCTATGGCCAAATGGCATTTATACAGCGACTTTAAAAATGGTGTAAATACAGGCGGCCTTATACAGTCTGTTTGGCTTTTTGGCATTATCGGAGTATTCGTTTTGTTGCTCGCATGCATAAACTTTATGAACCTTAGTACTGCCCGCAGTGAAAAGCGTGCTAAAGAAGTAGGCATTCGCAAAGCAGTAGGCTCTTTAAGGGGACAGTTAATAAGCCAGTTCTATAGTGAATCGGTGCTGGTGGCTCTTCTTTCATTTATATTCGCTTTGGCCCTCGTACAATTTTTACTTCCTTTCTTTAATGATGTAGCAGATAAAAAAATAGTTATTCTTTGGACCAGTCCTCTATTTTGGCTAATGGGAATAGGGTTTACCATAATTACGGGCCTGATCGCGGGCAGTTATCCCGCATTATATTTGTCATCCTTCAAACCTGTTAAAGTATTAAAAGGCACTTTTAAAGCCGGCCGTTTTGCCGCCGCTCCCCGCAAGGTCTTAGTAGTGCTCCAGTTCACGGTGTCGGTAATATTGGTTATCGGTACCATAGTTGTTTTTAAGGAGGTTCAGTATGCAAAGGGGCGCCCCATTGGCTATGACCCCGGGGGGTTAATCTATGTGCAGGTGCTTAATGGTGATCTTCACAACCATTTTGATGCTGCGAAGAATGAATTAAAAAATGAGGGCGCTATCACAGAAATGGCCGAATCGTATGGCCCGATCACGGGTAACTGGCAAACCAACGGCGGTTTTGACTGGAAAGGTAAGGACCCGAACCTGGCAGTTGATTTTCCCAACTCCTCTGTGACCTATGACTATGGCAAGACCATAGGGTGGCAGTTTGCACAGGGCCGTGATTTTGCAAGAGACCATGCCAGTGATTCTTCAGCGTTCGTAATAAATGAAAGCGCAGCAAAATACATGGGGCTGAAACAGCCGGTGGGAGAAATAATTAAATGGGACGGGCAGCCGATGACTATAATTGGTGTGATCAAAGATGTAATAACAGAGTCGCCATATACACCGGTGAGGCCTACCCTTTATTATATGAATACAGACAATGTGAACTTTGAGATATTTAAAATAAATCCCGCAAGCAGCACCCGCGCCGCGATAAACAAAATAGAAGACGTGTTTAAAAAATACAGCCCTCTGCAGCCTTTCGATTACAAGTTTGTGGACGATGAATATGCAAAAAAATTCGGCACCGAAGAAAGAGTTGGTAAGCTGGCAGGTTTTTTTGCAGTGCTCGCCATATTCATCAGTTGCCTTGGCCTTTTTGGGATGGCTTCTTTCATGGCGGAACAACGCACAAAAGAAATTGGCGTACGAAAAGTGCTGGGTGCATCAGTAGCCAATCTTTGGGGGCTGTTGTCAAAAGACTTTATTGGCTTAGTAGTAATATCTCTGTTGATATCTATACCTGCAGCCTATTATTTTATGAATAGCTGGCTGCAGAATTATGAATACCATTCGGGGCTGCCGTGGTGGATATTCGCGGGTGCGGCAACAGGTGCCTTGCTTATTACTTTGCTGACTGTAAGTTATCAAAGTATAAAGGCAGCTTTGGCAAACCCGGTGAAGAGTTTGAAAACGGAGTAAGGAATTGGAACGCAGATCATCAGGATAATATGGATTTGAACAGATAAAGGAAATCCTTCGCAATCCTGATAATCTTAAAAATCTGCGTTCAATCATTCGCATAACTACAAACCACAAACTATAAACTACAAACTCTTTATATATGTTTAAAAATTATCTTAAAACCGCTTTTCGCAACCTTACTAAAAATAAGGCGCATTCGTTCATCAATATTGTTGGGCTGTCCGTGGGTATGGCTGTCGCCATGCTTATCGGGCTATGGATCTGGGATGAACTGTCGTTCAACAAATACCATCAAAACTACGACCGTATTGCGCAGGTAATGGAACAAAGTACCCAGAATGGAGGCGTTAATACCGAGCATTCCATCCCGCTGCCGTTGGGCGGGGAAATGCGCAAGAGCTACGGCAGCAATTTTAAGCACATTGTAATGGCATCCTGGGTCAAGAACCATATTTTATCCATTGGGGATAAAAGAGTGTCGTTCACAGGCACTTTTATGGAGCCTGAGGCACCTGCCATGTTTTCGCTGGCGATGATTAAAGGCAGCGGCGATGTGCTGCATGGGCCATCGGGTATGTTAATATCCCAATCTGTGGCAACGGCGTTGTTTGCAAACGCCGATCCCATTGGCAAGCTGGTAAAGCTTGATAACAACGCCAGCTTTACGGTTGGCGGTGTGTATAAGGATTTGCCACGCAATACCACCCTGAGCGATCTGGCATTTATAGCGCCCTGGGATTACTATTTAACATCGGAGGAATGGATAAAGGAGGCGAAAGATGATTGGGGCGAAAGCGCGTTCCAAATGTTTGTACAGGTGGCAGATAATGCTGATATGGCCAGTGTGTCGGCCAAAATTCGTGATATTAAACTAAGCCATACCGGCCCGGAAGACAGGAAAAAATATAAGCCTGCCATGCTTTTGCAACCCATGAGCAAGTGGCATCTGTATTCCGAGTTTAAGAACGGCATTAACACCGGCGGCGCCATAGAATACGTATGGCTGTTTGGCATTATAGGCATATTTGTGCTGCTGCTGGCCTGTATAAACTTTATGAACCTTAGCACCGCCCGCAGCGAGAAACGTGCTAAGGAGGTTGGCATACGCAAAGCGGTTGGCAGCCTTCGCGGGCAATTGATTGTGCAATTCTTTTGTGAGTCGCTGTTAATGGCAGCCTCTGCATTTGTCTTCTCGTTGTTGTTGGTATCGCTAATGTTGCCATTTTTTAACCAGGTGGCAGGCAAACAAATAGCCATCCCCTGGGGCGGCCCCCTGTTTTGGGTTATGGGCATCGGGTTTACTATTTTTACAGGTTTGGTTGCAGGCAGCTATCCCGCGCTGTACCTGTCTTCTTTTCAGCCGGTTAAAGTGCTTAAGGGCGCCTTTAAAGCGGGCCGCTTTGCGGCCATACCCCGCAAGGTATTGGTGGTAGTGCAGTTTACGGTATCAGTAATGCTGATCATTGGCACCATCGTTATTTTTAAGCAGATCCAGTTTGCCAAAAACCGTCCCATTGGGTATAACCGCGCAGGCCTTATTAACGTACCCGCTATTACATGGGATATACACAACCACTTTAACGCGGTACGGCAAGATTTGCTGCAATCTGGTGCTATATCAGAGATGGCAGAAACCTCAAGCCCGCTTACAGACCTTGAAAACACCCGGGGAGATTTAGACTGGAAGGAGAAGAACCCTGCCGTGGCGTACAATTTTGGCGCCGTGCGCGTGACATCCAACTACGGTAAAACGGCGCACTGGCAACTGGTTGCCGGGCGGGATTTTAGCCAATCGCCTGCGGATTCATCGGCGCTTATTTTGAACGAAGCGGCAGTAAAATACATGGGATTAAAGAATCCGATTGGCGAAATAGTACAGCTTGACGATAAGAAGACTAAAGTGATCGGTGTGGTAAAAGATATGGTGATGGAATCGCCCTACGAGCCGGTTAGGCAAACCGTTTTTTTCCTCGGCAGCTACCACTTTGATGATATTGTGCTGGCCATAAACCCCAACACCAGCACTCACGATGCCATTAGTAAAATGGAAGCCACCTTTAAAAAATACTCGCCTGCCATACCCTTCTCTTACCAATTTGCCGACGACGCTTATGGAAAGAAGTTTAGTGATGAAGAACGTGTTGGCAAGCTCGCCAGTTTTTTTGCCGTGCTGGCCATTTTCATCAGCTGCCTTGGCTTGTTCGGGATGGCCACCTTTATGGCAGAGCAACGCATTAAAGAGATTGGTGTGCGCAAAGTGCTGGGTGCATCGGTGCTCAATTTATGGGGGTTGCTAAGTAAGGAGTTTGTGGCACTGGTGCTGATCTCTTTGCTTATTGCCATACCAATGGCGCATTACTTTATGGGCAACTGGTTAATGCATTATCAGTACCATTCAGCTATGCCGTGGTGGGTATTTGCCGCAACCGGTGCAGGTGCAATAATAATTACGTTGTTAACTGTGAGCTACCAAAGTATTAAAGCAGCTTTAATGAACCCGGTAAATAGTTTGAAAACGGAATAGGAGAAATTGAACGCAGATTATCAAGATTGAATGGATTTACGCAGATAAAATGAAATCCTTTGCAATCCTGAGAACCCTAAAAATCCGTGTTCAATCATTCGCATAACTACAAACCACAAACTATAAACTATAAACTTTTTTTATATGTTTAAAAACTATCTAAAAACGGCGCTTCGCAGCCTGCAAAAAAACAAAGTACACTCATTCATCAACATTGCAGGCTTGTCTGTAGGCATGGCTGTTGCTATGCTGATCGGGCTATGGATATGGGATGAGCTGTCGTTTGACAAATACCACCAGAACTACAACAGCATTGCACAGGTAATGGAGAACGACACTCACAATGGAACCATATTTACCCAATCAGCTATTCCTTTGCCGCTGGAAGCGGAATTGCGTAAAAGCTATGGCAGCGATTTTAAACATATTGTTGTATCCTCCTGGAACGATCCGCATACTTTAGCGGTGGGTGATAAACAGGTGTCCTATCCAGGCAGTTTTATAGGTGCAGAGGCGCCGGAGATGTTCACAATAACGATGATCAATGGCACACGCGGCGGCTTACAAGGTCCATCATCAATGCTGATTTCTCAGTCGGTGGCCAAAGCTCTTTTCGGGAACGACAACCCGATGGACAAACTTATAAAACTGGACAATAACGCAAGTTTCAAGGTTTCCGGGGTTTATGAGGACCTGCCTGCCAGTACCACATTGCACGATGTTGCATTTATGGCCCCCTTTGATTTTTATGAGGCATCTGAGAATGGCCATAGGTCATTGACCGACTGGAGCGATAACTCCCTGTTCTTGTATGTGCAGGTTGCGGATAATGTTGATGTGGCAAGGCTTTCAGAAAAAATAAAGGACATTAAGCTTAACAAGGCAGGCCCCGGCGAGGCAAAATTGAAACCCACTATATTACTGCAGCCCATGAACAGGTGGCACTTATATTCAAAATTTAAAAATGGTATAAATACAGGCGGCGCAATTGAGTACGTTTGGCTGTTTGGCATCATAGGCATATTTGTGCTTTTGCTTGCCTGCATAAATTTCATGAACCTAAGTACGGCGCGCAGCGAAAAACGTTCTAAAGAGGTAGGCATCCGCAAAGCTGTCGGCTCTTTAAGGGGTCAACTGATCACCCAGTTCTATTGCGAGTCATTAATTTTTGCCGTGGTGGCATTTGCCTTTTCGCTGGCCCTGGTAGTACTTATCCTGCCGTCCTTTAACGAAGTGGCAAATAAACAAATGGCCATTTTGTGGAGCAACCCTCTTTTCTGGGTCATGAGTGCCGGGTTTACTTTATTTACGGGATTGAT
>Ga0207159_1028_pt1 | contig 37827 bp, 29 predicted proteins | sample Alteio_BWMinHeat_23_FD_153511 | JGI IMG/M metagenome (GOLD analysis project Ga0207159, IMG submission 153511) | Enriched cells from forest soil in Barre Woods Harvard Forest LTER site, Petersham, Massachusetts, United States -... | ecosystem: Environmental > Terrestrial > Soil > Temperate forest >... | reverse complement strand
AAACATCTGGGTCGGAACAGACGGGGGAGGCTTGAATCTATTTAATGCGTTATCGGGCAGATTCACCCATTTTTTTCACGACTCAAAAAATAAAAATTCGATTTGTGGGAACTATGTTTTAACTGTTCGTGAAGATTCAAAACATAATATGTGGATAGGAACCTGGGGTGATGGCTTAACGATTTATAATCCTAAGCGAAAAACCTTTCGGCAGTTTAAAAACGAGCCTTCAAACCCATCTAGTTTGAGCAGCAATAATGTATGGGAAGTCTATGAGGACAATGAAAAAAATATATGGATAAGCACTTATGGAGGAGGTCTGAACCTGTTCGATCCAGCGACAAATTCCTTTAAACATTACAGCCATGATCCAACAAATAATGAAGGTCTTAATAACAATAAGGTTTATTCCGTGCTTGATGACGGAAAAGGTCATCTCTGGATCGGAACTGATGGAAGCGGCATAAATATTTTTGATAAAAAGACACAGAGATTTACGTACTATACCCATGAAGATAACAGGAATAGTCTTGCAAGTAATAGTGTGGGCAGGATTTTCCAGGATGATCACGCAAATTTTTGGATTCCCACAGAACAAGGCCTTTCCTTTCTCGATGCAAACACAAAGAAGTTTACGAATTATACTACAAAAGACGGTTTGCCGAACAATGTGATCTTTGGTATACTCCAGGACAAACGTCATCGCCTATGGATCAGCACCGGGAAAGGAATTTCATGTTTTGATCCCGCTACTCAATCTTTCAAAAATTATGGAGTGGCCGATGGATTACAGGGAGATGAATTTAAAGAAGAAGCTTTTTGTAAAACAAGATCAGGTGCGTTTTATTTTGGGGGTAATAATGGGTTTAATGTTTTTTCCCCGGACAGTCTGGAAGAGGTGTCTTTTAATCCTCCTCTTGTAATGACCAATTTTAAGATTTTGAATAAAGAAGTTCACATTGCTTTGGACGCTGACAACCCATCACCTCTCAAAAAAGACATCACGGAGACAAGTTCATTAGTTATACCTTACAAAAGCTCAGTCATCGAATTCGAATTCGCTTCTTTGAATTTTTTCAACAAAAAGAAGCAATACAGTTATATGCTTGAAAGTTTTGATGAAACCTGGACCGGGTTGAGTGACAAACGTAGTGCTACTTACACCAATCTTAGTCCCGGCAATTATGTATTTAAGGTAAGAAGTATGGATACTGATGGGCAATGGTCATCACATATTTTGACACTTCAATTAAAAATTACTCCGCCTTTGTGGTTAACATGGTGGTTTAAAACCATTTCCATTTTATTTATTTTAGGTTGCCTGGTTGCTTTCTATAAATTAAGATTAAGGGCAATAACAAAACAAAAAGCAGAGCTTGAAAGGCAGGTCAGGGAAAGAACCGATGAAATCGAACTTCAGAAAGAAGAATTGAAAAGAAATATAGAAGAACTGGCTGTTTTAAAAGAAAATCTTGAGTATGAAAAGTACCTTCTTGATTCATTGATGAACAACATGCCTGATTCAATTTATTTTAAAGATAGAGAGAGCAAACTGCTTCGCGTGAGTAAATATATGGCCAAACGGTTTTGCAGTACCACCGAGGAACTTATCGGGAAAACGGATTTTGATTTCCATAACCCGGAGCATGCGAAAGAAGCTTACGAAGATGAACAAACTATTCAAAAAACAGGAAAACCCAAAATTGATTTTATAGAAAAGGAAACTCTGACGGATGGTTCGGAGTCCTGGGTGTTATCTTCAAAATTGCCGTTAATAAATTTTCGGGGAGAAATGATTGGAACCTTTGGCATATCGAGAGATATAACAAAAATTAAAAAGCTTGAACAGGATCGACGCCTGGCGGAAATTGATAAGGCAGTAGCGCAGGGAAAATTTGAAATCGCTTCAGATGTATTGCATGACATTGGAAATGCCGTGGTAGGATTTGGATCCTATCTCACACGTATCAGGCGCCTGCAGGGTCAATACAAGACGGAAAATTTGCAAAACCTTACCGCTTTTTTTGAAGATCAAAAAACTGCTATGACTACTGCTATTGGCGATACAAAGACAAATGCAGTTATACAAATGTTAGACGGCATTGCACAAACCCATAGTAAAAACCAGGAAGAAATAAATAAAACTATCGCTGAACAACTTAATATTATTGCTCACATCCAGGAAATACTCAACATTCAGCGGCAATATATTACCGGGAAGGAATCACAGGATAGAAAACCCGTTAACCTCCGTAATATTATCAATGATAGTCTGGCAATGCTTTTTTCCACAATTGATAAAATGGATATTGCCGTGTCATTAAATGTTACCGCAGAAAAACCTGTTATCAAAGGAGACCGGACCAAGCTCATGCAACTTATGATCAACATTTTTAAAAATAGCATAGAAGCAATCGATAAAGAAGCAGTTGAAAAAAATATCCATATTAATGTGTATGCGCATTTCGATTGGCTGGTAATAAAAATCAGCGACACGGGGGCCGGGTTCGATCAATCAATAGCCTCTCATCTTTTTGAAAAAGGATTTTCAACAAAACACGCTGGTTCGGGGTCGGGATTGTATAATTCTAAATCAATCGTGGAGAGTCATGATGGAACAATTGATGTCTTTAGTACAGGATCAGGGAAAGGAGCCAGTGCAACAATAAGTTTCAAAGCAGAAGATGCAAAACCTGTTATAAATAACCTGGCTACGAAAAAAATAAATGAATTTTGAAATGTCTCTTCTTAATTTATTTCGGAAAGGCTCTGTAACTCATTTACGGCAGAAATTCTTTGGGGACAGTTAAGCTCCGGGAGTAAAAAGAGAGAAATGGGCCGGGAGTTTAATAAAATAAAATAAAAAGCCCTTTTTAAAAAGGCTCAATCAATTCCTTAAATCGTTTTCAATAATGCAAATCCTGCCTACCTTTAGACAAGGTTCTAAACTACCAGCATTGCATCCCCGTAACTAAAGAAGCGATATTTATCTTTAATCGCTTTTTTATACGCTTCCATGGCAAGATCATACCCCGCAAAAGCGCAGGTCATGATCAATAAGCTTGTCTTTGGCAAATGAAAATTTGTAACAAGGGCATCGGCAATATTAAAATCATAAGGAGGATGAATAAAAATGTTTGTCCATCCTTCTGAAGGTTTCAACAATTTTTGTGCGGTGAAGGAAGACTCAACTGCCCGCATGGTGGTGGTGCCTACAGAACAAATGCGATGCCCGTATTCTTTTGCACGATTTACAATTTTACAGGCATCATCATCGATCCGGTAATATTCAGCATCCATTTTATGTTTGCTCAGATCTTCCACTTCAATCGGACGGAAAGTGCCAAGGCCGGTATGAAGAGTGACTTCTGCAAAACGAATTCCTTTTATCTCCAGGCGTTTAATCAATTCCCTGCTAAAATGAAGCCCGGCGGTAGGTGCCGCAACAGCTCCCTCATGCTTGGCATATACAGTTTGATAACGTTCTTTGTCTTCCTCGTCCGGCTTGCGTTTAATATATTTTGGCAAAGGAGTTTCGCCCAATTTTTCAAGCATTCCACGAAATTCATCCTCGCTATTCTCCCACAAAAAACGAATGGTGCGTCCACGACTGGTTGTATTGTCAATTACTTCAGCCACCAGTTCCTCACCTTCACCAAAATATAATTTATTGCCCACACGAATTTTTCTTGCGGGATCAACAATTACATCCCAAAGCCGGTTGGGTTTATTCAATTCACGTAACAGGAACACTTCGATCTTTGCCCCCGTTTTTTCTTTGCGGCCGTACATGCGGGCAGGAAAAACTTTGGTGTTATTTACTATAAACACATCCTTGTCATCGAAATAATCAAGGATGTCACGGAAATGTTTGTTTTCTATTTGCCCTGTGTGACGGTGCACCACCATCATTCGTGAGTCTTCTCTTTTCCTGGTAGGGTGTTGTGCAATAAGATTTAATGGAAGATCGAACTTAAATTGTGAAAGCTTCATGTATAAATTTTCTTTTTGATTCCGGCTGTAACGCCCGATTGATAGCCCTTGTGACAAAACCAGTGAGGTAAACTGGAAAGGAGTTAACCAAATCCGGTCTTACGGCACCGGGTCAGGTCATTAGGGTTTAGCCTAAACGGCATAAAGTGCGCAAAGGTATAGTATTTACAGTGGAAAAAAGATTTATTTTCTTCAGTGCTATCTTTTTGCTTAGAACAAATTCAATCGTTGCGACGTAGTGTTTATTCTATTTGATCTGTAAAAAATATTCCTGATAATTCTAGTTTACCAACCATGATGCTATGACAGGGAACTGCTCCATGAAAGCCTGTAATTATCTTCTTTTCCTTTGATGCAGGTAAACAACATAGATGTAATAAATGAGATGTTGATACTGTCGCTGCCATTGTTCATTGATCCGGACAAAGACAAGGTTCCACTTACGTAGGTTTCAGCAGACGAAACTTCAACAGCCTGCCAGTCTTTTGGTACTGTTTGGTGGGAATATCCTATATCATAACGACGAGTGGCCAGTTTTTCCACCAGGTTTTCGAGCAAACCAGGCTGATCCAATATAGCTGTAATATGTAAACTCTTTTTCATAACAAATATTTTTTTGATTTAGTGAGAATCATATCAGCGCTGGTTTTTTTACTTGATAGTTTGACGTAGAAATAGCGGAAGAGGTAACAAAATCGGTTAAAAAAATTGCAGGAGCTTTATTATTCTGACATACTCTTTTGAAGCATACCGCTCTTTCTTGAAAATCCCATCAGGCTCTAAATGTTTTTGGTCAATTTATTGAATTGAATCAACCGGAACCCCGGGGGCACAGGATAAATTCGCCGAAAGCGTCGTATTTGTAGACGTTTTATGCTTTCGCAAAAATTTGCTTCTTACATTTGCTGATTGATTTATTCTGAATAGCTATGAAAAAAATTGTGCTGCTCATTTTTGTTCTTACCTGTATCCTGTACCCGAAGGCTCAAACAAAAAATGTTTCCAGGAAATATCCCAGTTTATTTTGGGAGATCACAGGCAATGGTCTTTCGAGGCCTTCTTATCTTTTTGGCACGATGCACGTAAGCAGTAAAATGGTTTTTCATTTGCCTGATTCTTTTTATTCAGCAATAAAAAATGTGGATGTAGTTGCGTTGGAAACAAACCCTGAATCATGGCAGGAAGACCTGGTTAAATATGATTTGGGAGACAATTCGTCTGAGACAAGATTGCGCTATCCATGGAATAATTTCAGACAAATGCCTGACGATTATTTGAACATTCGCACCCTGCAATTTGATAAATATGAAAAACAAGTAGAGGCTGCTTTATACAGTCGTCCCTCCACTATAAATAACCTGTTGTACCGTAATTATTCTGATTTTTCCAGCGATTTTGAAGAGAATACTTATCTCGATATGTACATCTACCAGGTAGGTAAAAAGATGGGAAAACGTGTCGCAGGCGTGGAGAAATATGAGGAAAGCATGAAACTAATGATGGAAGCTTACCGCGATGCAGCAAAAGATAAAAGCCGCAAGCAAAGAAGTTACGATAACAGTGAGGATTACTCGGCTGATAAATTGCAGGAAGCTTATCGGAAAGGAAATCTTGATCTGTTAGATTCTATTAACAGGCTAAACAGTTTTTCAGATGCCTTTGATGAAAAATTTTTATACAGCCGCAACTGGTTGCAGGCAAATTCAATTGACTCCATTTTAAAGAGCCGGTCAGCTTTGTTTGTGGGAGTAGGAGCTGCCCACTTGCCTGGTAATCGTGGCGTGATAGAAATACTTCGCAGAAAAGGGTACAAACTCCGGCCCATCATTATGGGTGAGAGAGACGGCGATCAAAAGGATATGGTTGAAAAACTTCGTGTGCCTGTGAATTTCAGTACTCAGACATCAGACGATGGTTTTTTCAAAGTGGATATTCCCGGGAAGTTTTATCGGTTTGCCGAGGAGGGGCTGCTCGATCAAATGCAATATGCAGATATGGCGAATGGCAGTTACTATATGGTAACGAGAATAAAAACCAACAGCCGGCTTTTAGGGCATAGTGAAGAGATCGTCAAAAGAAAAATTGATAGTTTACTGTATGAGAATGTGCCGGGGAAAATTTTAAACAAACAGGATATCATCCGAAACGGGTATACAGGTATCGACATTACCAATCGTACACGACGTGGAGATGTGCAACGCTATAATATTTTTATTACTCCGTATGAAGTGATCATTTTTAAAATGAGTGGTAATGGCGATTATGTAAAGGATGGTGATGAGTCAAAAAGATTTTTTGGAAGCATCCAGCTGAAAGAATACAATATTAAAGACGGTGAATGGGAAAAATATCAACCGGCCTATGGTGGTTTTAGCGTGAATCTTCCTCATGAACCATTTGTTTCAAAGGGTAATAGCTGGCAATACGAAGCAGAGGATAAAAAAACAAATACAAGTTATGCCATTCTCAGAACGGATATTCATAATTATGGTTTTGCTGAAGAAGACACCTTTGATCTGAATTTACTGGATGAAAGTTTTTCCACCGCTGAATTTATCAGCAAGGAGCTAAGCCGGAAGTTCACAATATGCAAAGGTTACCCGGCATTGGATTGTAAATATCTGGATAAAGATGGGTCTGTTATCGTAACCAGGTTCGTTATCCAGGGGCCACATTATTATACTCTTATTGCTCACGGTCAAAAGGAAAACCCGGTAATGCAGAATTTTTTTAATTCGTTTGAAATAAAACCATTTATCTATAAACAGCCTTTTGAGAAAAAGGATACTTCTTTGAACTATACAGTAAAGACCACTTTCTTTCCTGAAAAGAAAAAAATAAAAATAACAATACCGGGAAATACTAATTCTCAATACAATGCCGATGCAAATGATGATAGTGATGAAGGGGATGAAAATAAACTTTTTCCCTGGGGTAGTTTTAAAAACAGCATAATTGAAAATGACAGTACGGGAGAAAAGATCTATATCTCTGTTTACAGCAGCGGGCAATATTATTACAATGATGATAGCTCAGGCATAAATGAAAACAGGATAACAAGAAATGGTTCCTGGATCATCCGAAGTAAGAAAAAATATGAAATGCCAGGTAACTGGAAAATAATTGAATTCCAATTGTCAGATACAAACAGTAGTCGTTTGATATGGACAAAGTCTTTTTATAGGAATGGTATTGGCTTCTTGCTGGCCACAGAAGGCGATACCCTGACTGCCCCGGCTTCTTTTGTGAAAAGCTTTTATGAAAGTTTTACACCGGATGATACACTGAAAGGATTTAATCCTTTTGAAAAGAAATCGATCGTTTTTTTCAATGATTTTTTCAGCAAGGATAGCCTGGTGCACAAAAGAGCTTTAAAAGCAATTGACCAGGTTAAGTTGGATTCATCAGATCTTCAGAACCTGGAAAAGGCAATTGGTTTGGTTAACTGGTCTGAAAAAAAATATCTTGAAACAAAGAAATCATTGATCAGTAAGCTCGCTGATATTGACACAAGGGCGAGTTCCGATTTTCTAAAAAAACTTTATTACACCGAGGAAGATACGGTGGAAGTCCAGTATACAGTCCTGGAAAGTTTATTAAGGCAGCAAACCCAATATGCTTATTCAATTTTTAAGGATATCATTACTGTCGAACCACCGATAATTGAGTCTAATTCCGGGAATTATTATGGAAATAATTTTATCAGCGGGCATTTCAATTTGAATCGATTCCTGGAAAAAAATAATTACGACAAAGGCGATTTTTGGGATGAGTTGTATGACTCAGTAAAACTTATCCGTACCATCCTCCCTGATATTTTACCCCTTGTGAATTTAGACGATTACAAATGGAAAATGATGAGTTTGTTAAATAGGATGATTGACAGCAATCTTGTTAAGCCAGAGGAATATGAAATGTATTTCAGTAAATTTTTAATAGAAGCTAAACAGGAATTTAAAAGGCAAATTATTAATGAGAAGAAAAAATTGATTGAGGAAGCGTCTAAAGAAAATCTAAAGAACGCAGATGGCGATGATGATAATGAAGCCAGTAATTACGGTAATGCGAAATTAGCGCTCTATGCGAAATTGCTATTACCTTTCTGGGACAACAATGCAAACGTTCCTCCTTTCTTTCAGCAGTTGCTGCAATCAACCGATAGAAAATTAAGGTATGATGTTATGCTACTGCTGTTGAAAAATAATAAGCCTGTGCCGGATAGTGTAGTGAATTATTTTGCAGCAATGGATGATTACCGCTACACTTTGTACAGTGATCTTGGTGAAAATAATGAATTGAAATTTTTCCCAAAAAAATACATTGATAAAACTGAGCTTGCTGAAAGTAAATTGCTTGCTTCAAAACCGTATGAAAAACCTGACTCTGTTGTTTACCTTGATAAATTGCCAACGAAATTCAATTCAAAACAGGGATATATTTATTTCTTTAAGTACAAGGAAAAGAAAGATGACCCGGCATGGAAACTGGCCACTGTTGGGCTTTTATCAACGGACCCAAAAGAGTTTGAAGTAAAGGTCATACCCACATCACATGAAGATCCGGATAACAATGAAGATTTGGACTATTACAATTTTACTTTTTTTACCGATTCAAAATTATCAGAGAGCGAACCCGTTTCGATACAATTAAACAAGGAATTAAAAAAGCTTCTTTATTCCCGCCGGCACAGCGCCAGGGAATTTTATGACCTTACAAAGACCAATGAAGATGTTTATACTTTAAAATACAGAAATTAGACGACTGCACCTTTTGGAATAGAAGCGATGAGTTTTTTTGTATACTCTTTCTGTGGATTAAAATAAATTTCATCAGCATTTCCGCCTTCTTCAATTTTACCTTTATTCATTACCAGGATTCTGTCACTAAAATACCGAACAACAGAGAGGTCATGTGAAATAAAAATAAATGTGAAATCGAATTCTTTCTTCAAATCATTGAGTAAGTTCAATACCTGGGCCTGCACGCTTACGTCCAGGGCAGAGACCGGTTCATCACAAACGATAAATGAAGGATTTAGTGACAATGCTCTTGCAATAACAATGCGTTGTCTTTGACCGCCCGAAAATTCATGCGGATAGCGATTAAAATGTTCGGGCTCCAGATCCACTTTTTCAAGCAGCTCGATCGTTTTTTCCCTTCTCTCCTTTGTTTTCGAAAAGATGTGATGCACTTTCATAGGTTCTGCAATGGCTGAGCCGATAGTGATCCTTGGATTTAATGACGAATAGGGATCCTGGAAAATAATTTGAATCTGTTTACGCAATAGTTTTAATTCATCTCTTTTTTTTTCACTGAGATCATTACCCTTGTAAATGATTTTTCCTGATGTGGGTTCAATTAATTGCAACAAAGCTCTTCCCAAAGTTGTTTTGCCGCAACCTGATTCACCTACCAATCCTAATGTCTCTCCTTTATAAACCTCAAAGCTTATGTCGTCTACTGCTTTTACAAATTCAAGCGTCTTGCCAAATAAATTTTTCTTAGAAGGAAACCAGACGGAAAGATTGTTTGCCTGCAGTAGTGGTTCTGTTGCTGATTGAAGGTTCCCGGTTCCCGGTTCCCGGTAATTTATTGTTTGGTTCCTGACTCTTGACTCTTGACTCATAACTCCAGGCTTATCTTCATTCATAAAATCACTAACAACAGGTAAGCGTTCCCCTCGTTGATGATTGACAGGCCGGCAAGCCAGCAAGGCTTTTGTGTATGGATGTTTTGGATGATCAAATATTTCTTTCACAGAGTTCTGTTCCACTATTTCTCCCCTGTACATAACAATTGTTTTATCGGCTATTTCTGCCACTACTCCCAGATCATGTGTAATGAATATGATCCCGATATTTTGTTCCTTACGTAACTCAAGGATCAATTGAAGGATCGCTTTTTGTACAGTTACATCTAATGCAGTGGTAGGCTCATCACAGATCAATAGGGAAGGATTGCAACACATAGCCATCGCGATCATTACTCTTTGTTTCTGACCGCCGCTCAGTTGATGCGGATAACGATAAAAAATTTTTCCTGGCTCAGGCAATTTTACTTTTGAGAACCATTCTATCGTTTGCTGTCTTGCTTCCTGTGCTGAAACTTTTTTATGTGTTAGTATGGCTTCCATTACCTGTTCACCGCAGGTAAATACGGGGTTTAAGGAACTCATCGGTTCCTGGAAGATCATTGCTATCTTGTTTCCGCGGATTTGTTGTAGTTCTTGGCGGTGTTTTTTTAGCAGGTCGTCAGAGTCCGTGCCATTTTCTGAAAACAGGACTTTACCGGAACTATACTTTACGGGCGGTGAAGAGAGCAATTGTAAAATAGAAAGTGAAGTAACCGTTTTTCCGGAACCGGATTCGCCGACAATGGCTACGACTTCTCCACGATCTACCGTGAAAGAAATATTTTTTATCGCATGGGTTATTCCTTTTTCAGAAATAAAATCAACTGACAGGTTTTCTATATTAAGAAGCGGCTTCATGAAACGGATTAGGGCTCACAAGGCCCCGGTATGATCTTTATTGATAATTTTTTAGACGGAACAGGATAATACATTAAACAAACAACACAATTCTGAACCGTTGTGCTGTCGATCATGAAATAAAATTCATCGCCTTCATTGATTGTATTTGGAAAAGTACAACGACTGTTCAGTGCAAATACATTTTTATAGAGTTTACCGGTAGCTTCATTTGTCCAGTTTGCAACTACAAAAGATGTATCAAAGTCCTGGCTAATGATTCCAATTGTGTAATTCATGCATCCGCCTTTTACTTCCAGCTTGCCTTTATAGCAGCCGGATGTAATGGAAGTGGTTGTTTTCACTTTTTTACTTTCACAACTTTCTTTGGTTGATGTTAAAAGAAGAGATGCGAAGAGCAAAAAAATTTTCATGTGATTAATTTACTGACAAGAATCGTGCAATTAAAAACGCAGATGTCTTACGGTTAACCCGTCATTGATCAACTGTTTTAAAGAGTCGATGCCGATCTTTAAATGTCTTTGTACGAATTCAGCGGTTACCTGTTTGTCGCTTTCTTCAGTCTTTACTCCTTCGGGAACCATAGGCTGATCACTGACCAGTAGCAGCGCTCCCGTTGGAATTTTATTATAAAATCCTACCGTAAAAATAGTGGCAGTTTCCATATCGATGGCATAAGCTCTTATTTCCTGCAGGTATTCTTTGAAATCTTCATCGTGTTCCCAAACACGGCGATTAGTTGTATACACAGTGCCTGTCCAGTAATCCACTCCATGATCACGGATTGTTGTAGACACCGCTTTTTGTAAAGCAAATGCAGGCAGGGCCGGAACTTCTTTCGGAAAATAATCATCCGATGTGCCTTCCCCGCGAATAGCAGCAATCGGCAAAATGAGATCGCCCAATTTGTTTCTCTTTTTTAATCCGCCACACTTTCCTAAAAATAAAACAGCCTTGGGTTCAATTGCAGTAAGGAGATCCATTATTGTTGCTGCTGTAGGACTTCCCATCCCAAAATTTATAATAGTGATATCTTCTGAAGTGGCGCATTGCATGGGTTTATCCATTCCAATAATCTCAACATTGTTCCACTCTGCAAATAAGTGTACATAATGACTGAAGTTTGTCAGCAGGATATATTTTCCAAAATTGTCCAATTTTTCCCCGGTATAACGTGGAAGCCAGTTATGTACGATCTCTTCTTTGGTTTTCATGTTTGTTTCACTAAACCACGGATGATGGTTTGTTTATTTTAATAAAAGTAAGATAAGAATTTAAATAGTTTGCAACCGGTTGCTTCTTCAGTAGTTTATATTTGTTTAATGATCCCGGTAAATTTCCCTGACCCGGTTTTTAGATTAAAAAAAGAAAATGAAGTTGAATTTATTTTCGACACCATCCGCAAACAATGGCTTGTTTTAAATGAAGAAGAATGGGTGCGCCAAAATTTTATTCAATACATGGTTCAAACACTTCATTATCCTGCCGCATTTATTGCCGTTGAAAAAGAAATTATGCTGGGAGAATTAAAAAAGCGATTTGATATCCTGGTTTATGATAAAAATCATAAGCCCTGGATAATCATTGAATGTAAAGCAAGAACGATCAATCTCAATGATTCTGTATTGCAACAGGCTTTAAGATATAATATCAGTGTGCCTGTTTCTTTTCTTATTATTACTAATGGTCACTACACCTATGGCTGGGAAAAAATCGGAATTGATTTAAAACTTATTCAGCAAATGCCTTTGTGGAAATAACAATCCGGGTAAATAAGACAGGAGTAAGAAATTTTTTTATTGCTTGTCAAAAATTTTTTCATCAATTGGAACATCTAATTCCACTTTATCTAAATGGACTTCCTGTACTGTCTGGCCACCCGTTTTTACAGTTCTCGACATGCTGAATTTGACACCGCTGAAATCTTTTACATCGCCGAAATATGTTTCTAATTCCATATCCTGGCCCATCACACTCCTGGTCCCTGTAAATTTTATGACCATATACGTTGCCGGATCAATATAATAGGTATCTGTTTTATTGTCCCCTGTTGTTAGTTTGATTTTGTATGCTTTAGTTCCATCTACATCTTCCTGTCCCAACAATTCAGCTTTATAACCACGGGCTTTATAATCCATTAACTGACTGGTTAAAAAACTCTGGCTCTTAAATTCGTCGAGCTCCTCGCCGGTTACATCTGTGGCTGTTGTGGCACCGGCAAAAGGATTAATTTTCCAACCCTTTCCATCTTTATAACAATTGATCACGGCCTGACCCATTGCCTCAACATCGGTGCGCATAGCTTTCTCATTTATGATCTGAACGGTGAGCGGGAAATCGTTACCCTGTGCGCTGGCTGTTCCGGTTAGCTTAGCCGTTTTTATTTTTTTAAAATTATCCAATCCTCCCATTGCATTTGCATACTTCTGAATGATATCGTCCACAGTTTGTGCCTGTGCAGCAGTGAAAGCAAAAGCAAGTAAAGGAAGAATTATTTTTTTCATGATAAAAATTTAAAGGGCACAAGTTAGGGTTTTTGAAAATGAGGTAAATAAAAAACCAGTTCAGTGACGAATGGGTTTCTCAATTTTTTTGTCAAAAAGTTTATGGGAATATTCCCAATTCTGCATAGCTGGTTCCTACTTTATTGATCGCTACTACAAATGCTGCAGTGCGCATATCAGGAATCTCAGGGTTGCTTTTCCACGCATCCATGATCTCCCGCGTAGCCATTATCATCGTCTCCTCCAGACCGCTGTAAACAAGATCCACTTCATCGGCGCCATGCATGATAAATTCTTTTTCTTCAGTATCTACTTTCTTTCCACTCAACGCTTCCATTTGTCCTAATATATGAGCATTCATATTTTCAGTAAAGCGTTTTTCCATGCGGCCGTATCTGACGTGACTTAGATTTTTTAACCATTCGAAATAAGATACAGTCACACCCCCTGCATTCAGGTACATATCAGGTACTACTACAATTCCTCTTTTTGCAAATACTTCATCAGCCTCGAAAGTCAGTGGTCCATTAGCTGCTTCACCGATTAATTTTGCCTTTACCCTGTGGGCGTTTTCTCCATCGATCACATTTTCCAAAGCAGCGGGAATTAAAATATCACATTCCATTTCCAGGGCATCCTTATTATCTTTAAAATTTTCTGCTCCTTTGAAATTTAATATACTTCCTGTTTTTCTGCGATGTTGAAAGACCTCGTCTACATCCAATCCGTTTTCGTTGCAAATAGCTCCTTCGTATTCTGCCAATGCAATGATTTTCGCACCGGCATCCTCGAAAAATTTGGCTGTATGATAGCCAACATTTCCTAAGCCCTGTACAACGATACGTTTACCTCCTACGCCAGGACTCAATCCTAATTTATTCATTACATCAGGCATGTTGCATACTTCACGTAAACCAAAAAATACTCCCAGGCCGGTTGCTTCACGACGACCGCGAACACCGCCCTGGGTAACAGGTTTGCCCGTTACACAACCTGCAGCATCGATCTCACCAGGGCGTAAACTTGAATAGGTGTCGAGTATCCAGGACATCTCTCTTTCACCCGTTCCATAATCCGGAGCCGGAACGTCTGTGCCCGGCCCAATAAAATTTTTTTTGATCAACTCTGCAGTGTACCGTCGTGTAATTTTTTCCAGTTCGTAAGCTGAATATTTTTTGGGATTAACTTTAATTCCTCCTTTAGCACCGCCGAACGGAACATTGACAATAGCGCATTTGTAAGTCATCAACGCAGCAAGAGCCATCACCTCATCCTGGTTCACTTCTGCGGCGAAGCGAATTCCGCCTTTGCAAGGCGTTTTGTGCTGTGAATGCTGTACGCGATAGGCCTCGATAACTTCAATTCGTCCGTCTTCCATTTTTACAGGAAACTTCATCTGGTAAACTGCATTGCATTCTTTTATTTGTTCAAGGATACCAGGATCCCATTTGGTAAAGACGGCTGCTTTATCAAAAGTGGTGTTTACGTTTTCAAAAAAACTATAGTGCTTCTCTGACATGAGATTGATTTTGTATAGTTAATTAATAATTTTTTTTATTCAGCTTTGTCTCTTTATTCATCTTCCATTGTACACTTTTCTTTTGTTTGCTATTTGACTTTTATTCACTATCGTTTATCAATTATCACCTGTTTTCTTTCTCCATTTTAGAAATTTTTCTATCTAATCTTATCATGTAAAGGATCAAACCAATTAAAATGACAACCACCACGGCTACCACGACAAAGATTCGGCCATTGCTTCTCATCGTATCTGCCATATCCACTTTGTCTCCATCGGTTTGAGCGTGGCAGACCGCGGATAATAAAAACAACCAAAAAAAAACAACCAAAGATTTTAGCTTACTCATTGCAGCAATTTTTTTTCTTTTAGCAGATTCAAACGAATTTTTAAAGAAGTGATCCAAACTCCTAATAACGTCCATCCAACAACGGCAGGATAAAAAACCAATCTCATGCGGTTGTCGATATCATTGGTGTCTAATGCCGGGTTTCCGTTCTCCCCGCCGGGATGAAGACTGGGCAACAATCTTGGAATGATCCAAATAGTAGGAAAAAGGAGAGCATAGGCAAAAATATTATACACAGCAGTTATCCTCGCTCTCTTATCGATATCGGAAATTGAATCCCGAAGAACCATATATGCAAAATAAATAAGCAAAGCAATGGCAGCACCTATCAGTTTTGGTTCACGGGCAACAGCACTGAATGATTGAAAAGAACTGTTATTCGGATCAGCCCAGGTATAACTCATCCAGATTGCACCGGTGGCATAACCCAGCACACCAAACACAATTCCTACTGCAGCAAACTGGCGGCTGTAAATATCATCTGTTAATTTATTGCTGCGCAGATATTTTATAGCATATACGACTGATACTGTAAAAAGGATCATCATACAAAACCACATGCACACATGAAAATAAAGATTGCGGATTGTTTCAGATAAAGCAGGAAGGCGGGGAACATCCATTAAAAAACCACCAATAAAAATATAAAGCAGCAAGACCACACACAATATTTTCCACCATGATTTATGCATACAATACCAAACATTGGCAGCCACTGTTAAGAAAGTTTATGGCAGGCTGGCAATCGTTTTAAAAAAGCGGAGCAAAAATAAGAAGGAATTAATAATGAATAATTAATAATTCTGCCGAGAGTTCAAGCTATTATTAATTATTCATCATCCATTTCAGTCTTTCCACAAAAAGGGAAAAAGAATGACGGCGAGAAGGATGACCATTGCATCAAGTGCGATCAACAATAAGACTGTTGACGATGGAATGGATATAGTTTCGCTAAAAGCAGCATTTGACAAACGCATCAGCAACATCAATTGAGGAATGATAAGAGGAAATCCAAGTATAGCCATGATTGCAGCATTCTGCTGAGCTTTTGCTGCAATAGCAGCCAAAAAGCTAAATACAAGACTCAGGCTCCAGCCACCCAGTAATACAATTCCAATGAATGCTCCTGCCTTTTGTATGGGATTACCAAGAAACAAACTAAATAATGCAAGGCTAAGTAAACTCATCAGCAACATCAGTAATGAATTAAAAAGCAATTTTGCCAAAACAAAATCTCTCGGCCCTGCGATCGAATAAAAATAAAGCATGCGGCCCCGGCTTTCCTGCAAAAAACTTTTTGCAACAGCATTGACAGAGATAAAAAGTTGTATTACCCAAAATAAGCTGTTCCACACATTAGTCTCAGGCGTTTCCAGGGCCATGTACAAAACAAAGATCGTTGAACCTATATAAAGCAGCACTCCATAAAAACTGTACTGCTGCCGTATTTCAAGCAACAGATCTTTTTTGAACAAGGTAAATATGTGATTAATTGATCTCAATTCATTCCCTGGTTATAACAAATCCGGCATCGGGGTTCATAGACATCTGACTCGCCAAGCATCACCTGGTCATCATTGGGTACTTTGCGATAAGAGTAGTTGGCGATATTACCGCATATAACGCAAATGGCATGTACTTTAGTAAGGTAGTCTGCTTTTGCCATCAAATCCGGCATGGGACCAAAAGGATTCGCGAGATAATCCATGTCAAGACCCGCAACAATCACTCTCACTCCGCGTAAGGCAAGTTCATCACAAACCCTTGGTAACTCTTCATCAAAAAACTGGGCTTCGTCTATACCAATTACATCCGCTCCCTGTGCAAACAATAAAATTTTCTGCGAATTATCAACGGGTGTCGAATGAATCTCATTCGTATCATGAGAAACGATCTTTATTTGATCATAACGAGCATCGATTGCCGGCTTGAATATCTCGACTTTCATGTTGGCAATTTTCACTCTTTTTAATCTTCGGATCAGTTCCTCTGTTTTTCCGGAGAACATAGAGCCACAAATCACCTCTATCCACCCGCGGCGTTCACCTTTTATCTGTGGTTCAATAAACATTGTTAAATTGATCGGATTAATTTATCACACTGTCTTTATTGGCAAACAGTTTGTAACTTTAAATAATCTTTTTAAAGTCGACAAAAGTACCATAAATCTATGGAACGCGTCCAGATCCTCATCAGCAAGCTGAAAGAACAAGCCGAACAAAATGCCAGCCCATCTCAAATGCTGGTGACTGTTCAAATGTTGCAAAATGAATTATACCAGTTGCAGGTAAATGGCAGTTATACCCTGGGCACTTCGAAAGTCGCTGTTATGCTTCCTAAAACTGTCAGTATCTCCGTGCAAGAGCAAGTTGTGCAGAAACCATATCCAAAAGTGGAAAAGCAGCTGGTGGTTGAAGAAGAATTACCTTTTTCAAAAAACAGAACAAGTTTATCAAGAAAAACAGATTCTTCTAATTTATTGTTTGATCCCTTGTTCGAGACGCCTACACTATTTAATCAACCGGGCGTAAAAGAAATAAACGAGCTGGCAGTTCATCAAAGTGAATCACTTAATGATCGATTAAAGCAGGAAAAGATTGAGGTGGTTGAAGTCTTAAAGCATGAACCCATAAAAGACCTGCGAAAAGCAATTGGAATTAATGATCGCTTTGTTTTTATCAATGATCTTTTCCGCGGTGATGAGGTTATGTATGAGAGAAGTATAAAAACGATCAACAGTTTTTATATTTTTCCTGAAGCCGAATACTGGATCAACAGGGAATTGATCGTTAAGCTGGGTTGGAACAGGGATAATGAAATTGTAAAGCATTTTTATCAACTTGTCAAAAGGCGTTTTTCTTCTATGTAACGAAGAATTTTTTCTGTTGCCCCCCGATTTTGCAGTACATAGTTTTTTGAAGCCAGGCATTTCTGCATATAATCATCTTCATCATTTAAAAGCGTTAATAATATTTGGTATAATTCATCTTTAGCAGAAAAACTCTTTGCTCCTTCATTTTCTACCAGGTCAATTGCTTCTTTATATTTTTTATAGTTTGTTCCAAACACAACAGGCTTTTCATATACCGCCGCTTCCAGAACATTGTGAACCCCGTCTTTTGTGAATCCACCACCCACATATGTTACATAAGCATATTTATATAAGCGGGAAAGCATTCCAATATTGTCGATAATAAGAACGCTATTGAATTTTTGGTTTGGATCAGTCGTTATTTCTGAAAATTTTAGTGAAGCCGGGAAGAGTTTTTTTAACCCGGTAAGCCGTGCCTCTTCGATTTCATGGGGAGCAATGATTAGTTTAAGCTCATGATCCAATAACTCATCGAAAGCTTTTTGAAGAATTTCTTCATCTTCTTTCCAGGTACTTCCGGCGACAATGCATTTCTTGTTTCCAATAAATTCTTCGATTAACGGAATGGGTTCAAAGTGTCCGGCAATTTCAATTACAGTATCAAATCTCGTATCTCCGCTAACTGTACAGTTTATGACATTTATCGTTTTCAGTAACTTTTTTGATTCTTCACTTTGTACAAATATGTGCGTAAAACAACTCAGCATTTTCCTTTGTAAACCTCCATACCATTTAAAAAAAACCTGGTCTTTTCTGAATACGGCGGAGATCAATAAACAATTAATTTTTCTTTTTTTTATTTCGCTCAGATAGTGATACCAGTAATCATATTTTATAAAGATCACAAGAGACGGGTTGATCAGATCGATAAATTTCTGCGCATTTTTTTTTGAATCCATTGGCAGATAAAAAATATGATCTGCTCCCGGATAATTTTTTTTCACTTCATAACCGGAAGGAGAAAAAAAAGTAAGCAGGATCCTGTTCTTTGTTCCTTGTGCCCTGATCTTCTCTATAACCGGCTTTCCCTGTTCAAACTCGCCCAGTGATGAACAGTGAACCCATATCAGTTTTGAAGCTTTACTGCGTTGCCCGGCAGGAATTTCTGATTGAATTTTTTTCAAGATGTTCTTTCTCCCTTTGATCCATTTTCCGGCTTTTATATTCCAGGGTGAAGAAATCCTGATCGCTAAACTATAAAGCAAAAGAAAAGCGTTATAAAAAAAAAGTATCAATTTTTTCAGGATTTGCGCAAAAGTAAAGGCAATTGCATAACCTGCCTATATTTATTATTTTTGCGCGGCTTTTATTAATTACATGTTATTGTTGGAGAAAGATCATTTTTTCAACATGATCATTTAAAACTTAGACCGGATGAGATCGATCCAAATGGTAGATACACAGACACAGTATCAGAAAATCAAAAGTGAAATCAATCTTGCCATACAGGAAGTTCTTGACAGTTCTGCTTACATCAATGGAAAAATTGTTCAGGAGTTTGCTGTTAATCTTGCAAGATACCTCGATGTAAAACATGTAATTCCCTGTGCCAATGGAACAGATGCTTTGCAAATAGCCATGATGGCTCTTGATCTTCAGCCGGGTGATGAAGTGATCACGCCCTCTTTCACATACATTGCGACCACCGAGGTGATCGCATTGCTAAAATTAACGCCGGTATTCGTTGAAGTGGACCCTCAAACATTTTGTATTGATCCCGCTGCCATACGAAAGGCAATCACATCAAAAACAAAAGCAATCGTTCCCGTTCATTTATATGGCCATGCTTCCCAAATGGAAGATATCATGAATATTGCCAGGGAATTTAATTTGCATGTTATTGAAGACAATGCGCAAGCCATCGGTTGTGATTATTATTTCAGGAAAGGCATAAACAAAAAGGCCGGAACAATTGGAACGATTGGAACTATTTCTTTTTATCCATCCAAGAATTTGGGAGCTTTTGGTGATGGCGGGGCCTTATGTACAAATGATGATGAACTGGCGAAAAAAATAAAGATGATCGCTAACCACGGGCAAAGCAAAAGATATTATCATGATATTGTTGGTTGCAACAGCAGGCTCGATAGTATACAAGCGGCCATCCTCAATGAAAAGTTGAAACATCTCGATGAATATATTGAGACCCGCCGGAAAGCCGCGGACTTTTACGACCAGGCATTTATCAATTGTTCAAAAATTAAAACTCCATTCCGGGCTTCCTGGTGCAAACATGTTTTTCATCAATACACAATCATTCTTGAAAATGTAAACAGTCCCAATAGCTATCGGGATGAATTGCATGAGTTTTTGGCAGAAAAAAAAATTCCTTCCATGATCTACTATCCGGTTCCGGCTCATCGGCAGAAAATGTTTTCCCGGTTTAACTCTTCATCACAAAATATGCCCGTCACAGATTGGCTGACCAAACGAGTAATTTCTTTGCCGATCCATACTGAGCTGGATGAAGAGCAGCAAGATTATATTACCGGTAAAGTGCTTGAATTTGTAAATAGATAAATTTTAAAAATGAGAATTGCAGTTGTCGGAACGGGCTATGTAGGTTTGGTAACAGGTACTTGTTTTGCTGAGACAGGCAATGCAGTTACTTGTGTAGATATTGATGCGGAAAAAGTAAAAAAACTTTCTAACGGGGAGATAACTATTTACGAACCGGGCCTTGAAAAATTATTTTTGCGTAATCTTCGTGAGGGAAGGATGAAGTTTACAACGAATCTCGAAGAGGGAATTAAGGGTGCATTGCTTATCATCCTGGCATTACCCACTCCGCCCGGGGGAGACGGATCAGCTGATCTGTCTGCCATTATAAAGGTTGCTGACCATCTTGGTAAAATAATAAATGAGTATAAGGTCATTGTTGATAAGAGTACTGTACCGGTAGGCACAGCAGAAAGAGTATATAAAGCTGTCGTCGCCAATTGCAAATCTGAGTTTGATGTAGTATCAAACCCGGAATTTTTGCGCGAAGGTTTGGCTGTGGAGGATTTTATGAAGCCAGACAGAGTGATCATCGGCACAAGTTCTGAAAAGGCGAAAAAGATCATGAACGATTTATATGCTCCTTTTGTTAGACAGGGAAACCCTGTTGTTTTTATGGATGAGCGATCTGCGGAACTTACCAAGTATGCTGCGAATTCATTTTTAGCGATGAAGATTTCTTTTATGAATGAAATTGCCATTCTTTGTGAAAGATTAGGAGCCGATGTGGATATGATCAGGCGGGGCATGGGTAGTGATGACCGCATTGGAAAGCGTTTTTTATTCCCGGGGCTTGGATATGGGGGCAGTTGTTTTCCGAAGGATGTGCGAGCACTGGTAAGATCTGCCAGTGAAATTGATTACGATTTTAAAATACTGCAAGCTGTGATGCAGGTAAACGAAAAACAAAAACTTTGCCTGGTGCCAAGAATAAAAAAATATTTTAACGGCGATCTGAAAAATAAAAAAATTGCGGTATGGGGTCTTTCGTTTAAACCAAATACAGATGACATACGCGAAGCGCCAGCTCTGTATATGATAGATGAATTATTGAAGGAAGGAAGCGTAGTAACGGCTTTTGATCCTGAGGCATTAAATAATGCAAGAAAAGTTTTAGGAGATAAAATAAATTTAGCGGTAGGTCAATATGAGGCTATTAAAGATTGTGATGCATTAGTGATCGCAACCGAATGGAGTGAATTCAGGACTCCTGATTTTGAGAAAATGAGTTCACTCATGAAAAACAGGGTCATCTTCGACGGAAGAAATGTGTATGAGCCGGGACGCATGAAGGATCTTGGTTTTTATTATGAGAGCATTGGAAGGAAAACGATTCAATAATCAAAGATAAATTTTGAAAAGTTTCAAATGAACAAGAGGGTTTTGATAACCGGAGCAGCGGGATTTTTGGGATCACATCTTTGCGATCGTTTTATCAGGGAAGGTGATCACGTGATAGGAATGGATAATTTAATAACAGGCGATTTAAAAAATATCGGGCACCTTTTTCCATTGGAACAATTTGAGTTTTATCATCACGACGTTTCGAAATTTATTCACGTTCCCGGAGAACTGGATTATATTCTTCACTTTGCATCTCCGGCAAGTCCAATCGACTATTTGAAAATTCCCATTCAGACTCTAAAAGTAGGTGCGTTGGGAACACATAATTGTTTGGGTCTTGCATTGGAAAAAAAAGCAACCATACTGGTGGCGTCAACCAGCGAAGTATATGGCGATCCGGATGTGCATCCGCAACCGGAAGAATATTGGGGCAATGTAAACCCGGTAGGACCAAGAGGAGTATACGATGAAGCAAAACGTTTCATGGAATCGATAACGATGGCCTATCATACATTTCATGGAGTAGATATAAGAATTGTTCGCATTTTTAATACATACGGACAAAGAATGAGGTTGAATGACGGAAGGGCATTGCCTGCTTTTATTGGGCAGATATTGAGGGGAGAGGATGTAACTATTTTTGGTGATGGCTTACAAACACGCAGTTTTTGTTTTGTGAATGATACGGTTGAAGGAATTTACCGTTTGCTGATGAGCGATTATCAATTGCCTCTGAATATTGGAAATCCTGAAGAAATTTCCATGCTTGATTTTGCAAAAGAAGTTTTAGAATTGTCTGAGAAAAAAGTGAAGATCGTATTTAAACCTTTACCCATTGATGACCCCAGGCAAAGGCAGCCCGATATAACAAAAGCAAAACAAATATTGGGATGGGAGCCAATGGTAAGTCGCAAAGAAGGTTTAAAGATCATGTATGATTATTTCAAGTCTCTTTCACCCGGGGAATGGAAGAAGGAACCGAAGGAATTTATGAGTAACAGATAATTTGAAAGTTATAAAATTTTATAAAACTGACTAAATACAAATCAAATGTACACTGAGCTCGTCGGGAAAAAGAATAAACTGGCTGTAATCGGATTGGGTTATGTGGGACTGCCTATTGCCCTGGAATTTGCCAAAAAGATATCTGTCATTGGTTTTGATATCAGTGCAAAGAGGATTGAGTTGATGAAACAGGGCGTTGATCCAAGCAATGAATTACCTGCAGAGGCATTTGAGAATTCCGATATCGTTTTTACAAATTCTCTTGATGAATTGAGAAAGGCGAATTTTTTTATTGTTGCCGTTCCCACTCCTGTTGACGAGCATAATGTTCCTGACCTGATCCCTGTTGAAAAAGCTTCTGAGACGGTTGGCAAAGTGATAAAGAAAGGTGATTATGTAGTATTCGAATCCACGGTTTACCCGGGATGTACAGAAGAAGATTGTCTTCCTATCATTGAAAAATTATCAGGTCTTAAAAATATCACAGATTTCAAATTGGGTTATTCACCTGAACGCATTAACCCGGGAGACAAAAAGCATACTTTGTCGACGGTAATAAAAGTAGTGTCAGGATGTGATGCAGAATCGTTGGAAGAAATTGCAAAGGTGTATGAATTGGTGGTAAAGGCAGGTGTTCACCATGCGTCATGTATAAAAGTTGCGGAGGCTGCAAAGATCATTGAAAATACCCAGCGGGATTTGAATATTGCATTGATGAATGAGTTATCGATCATATTCGAAATAATGAATATTAACACCTATGAAGTACTTGAAGCTGCCGGTACAAAGTGGAATTTTTTAAAATTTCAGCCTGGTCTTGTCGGCGGACATTGTATAGGTGTTGATCCCTATTATCTTACTTACAAAGCCAGGAAATTAGGGTATGGTTCACAGGTAATCCTGGCAGGAAGAAACATTAATGATGACATGGCAAATTATGTGGCCCGTAAAGTGATCCAGCATATAATAAGATATAATGGGGATGTAAAATCATCAAAGGTTTTAATAAAAGGAGCTACGTTTAAAGAAAATGTGAGTGATATTCGCAATTCAAAAGTCGCAGATGTAGTGAAGGAGTTAAAATCTTTTTATGTAAATGTAGACGTTGAGGATCCATATGCTGACTCGGATGAACTAACGCATGAATATGGATTTGGATTGTCTGAAAAACTTTCGAATGATTATGATGCAGTAATTATTACGGTGCCGCATGAACCTTACCTGCGATTGAATGACGACGATTTTTCGGCAATGACAAAGCCACAGGGATTAATTGCCGATCTGAAAGGCTTATATAGAAATAAGATCACTAAAAGAAGTTACTGGAGTTTATAGTATGCCGTTTCATAAAACCGATTTTCCGGGCCTTTTCATTTTTGAACCCGTTATCTATGGAGATAGCCGCGGCTTTTTTTTTGAATCGTATAATGAAAAGATCTTTCAACAGCAAAATATCGATTTAAGATTTGTACAGGATAATCAGTCCAGTTCCTCGTATGGCGTGATACGCGGGATGCATTATCAATTGAATCCTCATGCTCAAACCAAGTTGGTGAGAGTTTTAACAGGAGTTGTCCTGGATACCGTTGTCGATATTCGAAAAAATTCTCCAACCTATGCGAAAGTATTTTCTATAGAGCTTTCTGCAGAAAACAAAAAACAATTATTTATCCCACCCGGTTTTGCTCACGGATTTTCTGTATTGAGTGAAAAGGCGGAAGTATTTTATAAATGTGATGAATTTTATAACAAAGAATGTGAAGCGGGTATTTGTTATAATGATCCTGCTTTAAAAATTGACTGGAAAATCCCCCCGGAAAAAATAATTGTTTCTGAAAAGGATCAGCAACTCCCGTTACTTGCTGATTGTAAAAATAATTTTCAGTTCACCTAAGCTGAGAGAACCGGAACTAAACAGGTAAAATCCAAAAAACTAATAACAAGCTCCAAATAAATTACAATATTAAAAATAAAAAATGTGCGATGCATAATTTGCTAAACAGATGTGTTTGGAGGTTTGAATATTTTTAATTTGATTATTATTTTTGATTTGTGCCTTGTCATTTGTAATTCTCGTGAAAAAGCGGCTAAAGCAGGTTGTAAGGTTATTTTATCGAAGTAATTTCTGTAGATCCTTCATTCACTAAACAGGTAAAATCCGAAAAACAATTAACAAGCTCCAAATAAGTTATAATATAAAAATAAAAAATGCGCGATGCATCGTTTGCTAAACAGACGTGTTTGGAGGTTTGAATATTTTTAATTTGATTATTATTTGTGATTTGTGTCTTGTCATTTGTAATTTTCGTGAAAAAGCAACTTAAGCTGGTTGTAAGGTTATTTTATCGAAGTAATTTCTGTAGACCCTTCATTCGATTCGGTTTTTACCACTCCAAATCCCGGTGCGTACCATTCGGTAACATCAGCATTCATTGGAATGCCGATACCCATTTTAAAAACCATTTTGCTGTGATAAGTTATTTTATAGCAATCCCATGTTCCCGCTGGCGTCGTTATACTTTCTCTGCCTTCTACTTTTCTGTTTGTCATGTCAATTGAAATATGGCCACCCAAACCTGATTTGGATTTGAAATCCATGGAAAAAGAAACATCTTTCAAAGCATCACCTTCTTTCATGGTGGAAGGATACTCAAGATAAGTAGTTGTTCCTGACGCCGAGACATCACCCATTTGCTGCTGCTGGCTAGACGGTATGAACATTTTCATATCCATCATCAATATTCCATTCTCACATTGAACATTATTTGTTGCTTTGGAAACGCTTTTCCCGTTTTTGTCAAACATTTCTGAGTTAATTGTGGCGGTGGTAGCATTTCCATTTTTGCTTACATTAGAAATAGCGTAAACTAATTTTCCGGATTCTTTTCCTTTTTTGTTGGAAATGGTCATTTCAATCGTCTTATTATTTTGAAGATAATAGTAGCCGGTGCAATTTTGAGAAAAGGCAACAAGGCTCAGAAAAAACATGGAGAGAAAAACTATTCTTTTCATGATGTAAGTATTAAAGTGAAAAGATATGAAGAAGAAAAAAAACTGCCAATAATTTTAAGTGAACACAGAATTTTTTAAAATCTAATCTGTGCAAATCTGTGGCATATCTTAATGGAAAAGCCCGCCGTCGCAAAAGCTATGGCGGGCGCAGTTGCCCTGCAAGGATTCGAACCCTGACATTCAGAGCCAGAATCTGACGTACTACCATTATACCACAGGGCAGTGATGAATAATGAACAAGGCACAGGGTACAAGGCACAAGTCTTTAACTTCAACCTTTTCTTGCACCTTGTTTCTTGTGCCTTTACTTGTTGGCCCATGAGGATTCGAACCTCAACAGACAGAACCAAAATCTGTAGTGCTACCATTACACAATGGGCCAAAAAAGGAGTGCCCGCCTGACCGGACGGGCTGGCAAAAATACGGGCTGAATTCCTCATGCCCAAATGGTTTTTAGCATAGCTTTTAGCATTTAGCTGTTAGCCATTAGCTTTCTTTACTTAAAGTTTCGGAAAAAGAAGTTAGCATTTTTTCTTCTTCAGTTAATAAACCTAAGGTTTCTATAATCAGTCCCTGGTTTCCATAATTTAAAGATCTTGAAATAAGCAATTGTGTTTCTAATTCAAAACATGAGCCTAATGAAATTTCTATAAACCTATTATAATCTTTATCACTCGTTCTGCTACTTCCTTCTGCGACATTCGAAGGAATTGATATTCCTGCTTTGTGAATTTGTAGAGATAAGCCGAACTTTTCCTGGGTTGGAAATGTTTCCGTTATTCTGAAACTGTTCATGGCAATTTGAAACCCTTTCTGCCAAATTTTAAGTTCTTTAAAATTTCTCATAAGATTTATTTAAGGTTTAATGAATGCTAACAGCTAATGGCTAAAGGCTAACAGCTCTCTTTCCTTTAACTCTCTCAATTTATCCAATGCTCCTGCAACAACATCACACATGATGGTATACAAAGCGCCGGGCTTATGATTTGCATAAATATATTCCAACGCTTCATTCTCATCAGGAATGATCATAGTGGGAATATCCCGATTTACTTTTTCAATTCCCTGTTTCAAAAGATCAATGATCTCATCAGCCGTTCTCCCACGCAAATTTTTGTCACAACGGATAATGATCTCATCAAAATATTTTGCGGATATTTCTCCCAGTTCACGAATGTCTTCATTTCTCCGGTCACCGGTTCCTGAGATAATGCCAACATTTATTGGATGATCCAATTTGCTTATAAAATCGCAAAGTAATTTCAGCCCATGAGGATTATGCGCGAAATCGGCAAGTACAGTAAAATCTTTGAAATAAAAGAAATTCAGTCTTCCAGGTGTTTGCGATGAGGATGGTAGGAAAGAATTTAATGCAGAACGAATGTCCTCAATAGTAATATCACGAAATAAATAAGTTGCCAGTACAGCAGGCAAACAATTTTGGATATTGTGCAATGCCCGTCCTTCAAATGTTATAGGAATATCTTTTACCAGCATGACCCGAATTTTCCAGTTCCCTTTTTTGATACTGATATATCCGTTCTCAAAAACTGCAGCCAATCCTCCTTTATCACAATGTTTTTTGATGCGTGGATTGTCCTCATCCATGCTAAAAAGAGCAACATTGCACTCAAGATCCTTTCCCATTTTATAGACCAGGTCATCATCCGCATTCAACACGGCATAGCCATGCGGAAAAACTGTTTCGGGAACAACCGCTTTCACTTTTGCCATTTGCTCGATGCTGTTGATACCGCCAAGACCGATATGATCTGCAGCAACATTGGTGACAATGGCTACATCACAATTCTGAAAGGCAAGGCCTGATTTTAATATACCACCCCTGGCACATTCAAGAACTGCAAAATCTACTGTTGGATCTTTTAAAACAAACTGTGATGAAATCGGGCCGGTACAATCACCTTTCATCATCATCTGGTTTTGTATATATACTCCATCGGTCGTTGTGTAACCAACTTTCTTGCCCGCACTCTTTGCTATATGTGCAGTTATTCTTGAAGTGGTTGTTTTACCGTTTGTCCCTGTAATTGCAATGATCGGAATTCGTCCGGCACTACCTTTTGGGAAAAGCATTTCAATAACGGGTTCCGCAACATTTCGGGCTAACCCCTTTGCCGGTTCGAGATGCATACGAAATCCCGGAGCGGCATTTACTTCGAGTATAGCGCCGCCATTTTCCGAAACGGGAGTTCGCAGATCAGTTGTTATAATATCAATACCGCAAATATCAAGACCGACGATCCTTGCAATTCTTTCAAACATAAAAATATTGGCAGGATGCACTTCATCAGTCACGTCGGTTGATGTACCCCCGGTAGAAAGATTTGCTGTTGGCTTTAATAAAACCAATTCATTTTTTACCGGAACTGTTTCTAAAGTATAACCATGATCATCCAGCATTTTTTGAGTGAACTGATCGATGGTTATTTGTGTCAATACTTTTTCGTGGCCATAACCACGCTTGGGATCTCTATTTGTTTCATCGATCAGCCATTGAATAGTGTGTTCACCATCACCAACGACTGAAGCAGGTGTTCGCAAGGCTGCACAAATAAATTTGTAATTGATCACAAGAGCTCTGAAATCATAACCAGTGATAAATTTCTCGACAATTAGTGAGCGATTATATTCTTTGGCTGCCGCAAACGCTTTGACAGCTTGTTCCCAGGTTGTAATATTTGTCGTATTGCCTTTTCCATGGTTCCCATCAATTGGTTTTATCACAATAGGATAATCAAATCTTTCTATTGCGTCTTTCAATCCTTCCTCAGTTCTAATGACTGTTCCCCGTGGTACGGGGATCTGCGCAGCATCCAGTAACATTTTTGTTTCTTCTTTATCACCCGCAATATCTACTGCAATATTTGAAGTAGTAGACGCGATAGTAGCCCTGATTCTTTTTTGATGTATACCATAACCTAATTGCACGAGGCTTTGTTTATTTAAGCGTATATATGGTATTCCTCTTTTTGCGGCTTCATCAACAATACAACCAGTGGAAGGTCCAAGTCTTGTGTACTCACGGATCTCTCTCATTTGCTGAATATCTTCTTCAAGATTGTAGGGATTGCCATCTGTAACTGCCTGCGCAATCTGCACAGCGGCTTTTGCTGCATACACACCTGCATCTTCTTCTATGTAATCAAATATTACATAATACACGCCGTCTTTTTCCCCGGTACTTCGTGTACGGCCAAAGCCAGTATCCATGCCTGCGAGTGTTTGAATTTCCAAAGCAATATGTTCGATCACATGCCCCATCCAGGTGCCTGCATCTACGCGATGAAAAAATCCTCCCGGCCCATCCTCACTGCAACGATGCTCATATAAGGTTGGAATTAATTTTTCCAGGCGTTCACGAAAACCGGGAATTTTATTTGTCGGTAGTTGTTCCATTTCTTCCAGGTCAAGCTTCATTTGTATCAACTTTCCCCGGCGAATACTCCAATAATTGGGTCCTTTCAAAACTTTAATTTCTAAAATCTTCATACGTGGTTGTTATTTTTCAATTTAGTGGATTTTAATTATGTAGCCAACTTCCGTGTTTGTTCCCTATCGCATTCATTTTTCGTAAGACGTGAAACGTGAGTCGTCAGACGTGAGTTAAATCTCACGATTCACCTCTGCCGTTTCGCGATTATTCTTATTCCGCCCGCCTGCAGATTTGCATGAAATATCACTCAGAACTCTATACATTTATCTTTAAATTGACCGCCATGAACGCAACTAACCGTCGCCGCTTTTTACAAAAGGCCGGAACCTTTTCTGCGACTGCTTTTTTTGCTTCTCTCACTAAATCTGCCTGGAGCCGCAACCTTGAAAGAGCCCTTAAAGACGTGCAAGATATTTCTCCAAAAGATCTTGCGAGCGAAGAAGATTTCTGGTATTATATCCAGCAATCATTCACGGTATCACCTGGCCTGATTAATCTGAATAATGGCGGTGTTTCACCGGCACCGATTCCTGTGCAGGAAGCTGTAAAACGTTTTTATGATTACAGCAATGAAGCGCCAAGCTATTATATGTGGCGAATTCTCGACCAGGGTCGTGAGCCATTAAGAAAAAATTTGGCGAAACTCGCTGGTTGTGATGCAGAGGAAATTGCTATAAACCGCAATTCCTCTGAAGGGCTGGAGACAGTGATTTTTGGTTTACAGTTAAAAGCGGGCGATGAAATAGTCGCTGCCAAACAGGATTATCCGAACATGGTGAACGCTTATAAGCAAAGAGAAAAACGCGATGGAATAAAAATAGTTTGGATTAATCTTGAGCTCCCAAGCGAAGATGAAAATTATTTAGCTGAGCAATATATAAAAGCTTTCACTCCAAAAACGAAGATCGTACACATCACTCATATCATTAACTGGAACGGACAAATTTTACCGGTAAGGAAAATTGCAAATGAGGCTCATAAACGGGGCATTGAAGTAATTGTAGACGGCGCGCATAGCTTTGCTCATTTTGAATTCAAAATTCCTGATCTTAATTGCGATTATTTTGCCACCAGTCTGCATAAATGGTTGTTCGCACCAATTGGAAGCGGCATGTTGTATGTAAGAAAAGAAAAGATCAAAAATATCTATCCATTGTTCGCTGTTGATGATCCCATGAAGGACGATATCCGGAAATTTGAAGGGCTCGGAACCAGACCTTTCTTCATTGAACAGGCGATCGGCAAAGCACTTGAATTCCATGAAATGATCGGCAGCGAAAGAAAAGAAAAGCGGTTATGCTATTTAAAAAATTACTGGATGGAGAAAGTTAAAGATCTTCCCAAAGTAAAGCTCAATACTTCGATGAATCCAAAATGGGGCTGTGCTATCGGCAATGTGGGTATTGAGGGAAAGAAACCCGGAGAACTCGACACATTCCTTTTCGATAAATATAAAATTCATACTGTGGGAATTGATTGGGAAAATATTCATGGCGTCCGTATCACTCCAAACGTATACACAACAATTGGTAATCTTGATTTGTTGGTAGAAGGTATTACAGCTTTTACGAAGAGTTAGATATTCGTGCCACAGTTTTAAACCGTGGCACGAATTAGTGATGAGCTATAATTTTTATTGTTCAAAAAATTTTTCCTCTCTTGTAAGTTTTCCCTCTTCATTCATTCCTTCAATAACTACTCTTATCTTTTTACAGTTATCACTATTATAGAAAGGAATTGAAATCCGCCTTTTCGATTTATCAAATATCAAATGAGGATTCCAGTATAAAGTGGTACGATAATCATTTTTGTTTACATCGGCATCTTTACTGTAATCGGGTGAATAAAATTCTTTCAGCGGGGTGTAGCCGCTTATTGAAACGAAATCGAGTCCCTTTGTAGAATTTACAATTTGTCCACCTTTTTTTGTATATATAGCAACAGCCCCACCTGCACCACCACCTGCCGCGCCAAAGAAAGGAGGATTGAATACTTTGATCATTGCTACATCACTCATTGACATTGATTGTATCATAGATGCGTCAGCAGTCATTTCATTTAAGAAAAGAGAAGTGGGTGAGCCACGCCATGATACGGAACCTCCCCCGCTTGTGTTTATTTGCAGCCCCGCTATTTTTCCTTGTAAATAATCCAGAACGGAAATTGAAGACCTTGCTAACGGATCATCAGCAACGTTAAAAACCCGTCCATCACCGCCACTAAAAAAGCCGGAAGTATATTCTTCATCCATTTTTTGCGCCGCCGATTTTGTATGACCGGTTACCTTTACAACTTCCAGTTCTTTCACTTTTATTCCTTCAAAAAATTCTTCTTTTCTTAATTTGTTCAATGTTGTATTCTTTTTTTGAACTACTGTATCCGGTACTATTGGTTTTAAGAACGATTTGATATCTGCCAGCGGGTTATCAGCAACGGTCAGGAAACTATTTTTAAAATCAAATGTTGCGGTTGAAGTAAGTTTTTTGTCTTTATCATTGTTAAATTGGTAAAATAAACGGGCCGTATCAAAAAATAACATATCCTTTATTATAAACTCTCCTTTTTTGTTTACAGACGTTACCAGGAACTGGTTATTATTTTTTTGTGTTGTTAATATGATTGATAATTCCTGGCCGGTGGCTAATTGATGCGGTGATAATCCAAATATATTTCCTGTTACCGTCAGGTATGGCTGCGGATAATTTTTTATCATGGGCCAGTTACCTGCAACAACATCTTCCCATTTGAACCTTCTCCAGCCGTTTGTCATCATTACGAGGTCAAGATGCGACTGTACTGAATCTGAACTATTCGAAAAATAATATGCAGGATCATACACAAACCCCTTTATATCGCTGGTCAATAAAAGATGAGAAAAGATATTTTCTTCGTCTTTATCAGGAGGATTTATGCCTGCGTCAGTCACAGAAATAGAAAGATTGGTCAGTAAGGTATCTCCAACATCCACCTGTAATATATTTTTACCCTTCTTTGTAAGATCTTTTCCGGTTGCATGAAGATCTGTGATAAAATAATAATTATTCTGATTGACGAACACGATCCTTTCAGCTATAGGATGCATATCTTCTGTAAATACAGTTACCTGCATAATGCCGTCAGGGATACTATCAACACCAATGGATGCTGTTACTGATTCCTTAATTGTCATGTTGACTCTCGCTATATACACAGGCTGTTGCTGCATTTGCGCCACGACTTGTAATGTTTTATAGTTGGCAGGAACATCCGCAGAACGATGCAGAGTGTAAGAAAGACTATTGCCGGTATAATTTACGCTAAGCAATATGCCTTTTTCTTTTACTGCCGGCATAACCGTTTCTTCTATTCCTCCTTTACTATTTTTCCAAACAGCTTTATATTTTTCTCCTGCTTCCGGTGTAAAGAAAAAGTAACCCATGCCATCATGAATGTCAGAAAAAGAAACAACCTTTTGCGCTTTGCTGTTAACAACATCTCCTTTAACCTTTACAGGAAGGCCTTCTTCATCTGTGGCTTTAAAAGCAACTCTTGATTCAAGTCCTGTCACCATATCTCCTCCTTCGGGGAAAAAGTTCAAAAAATATGAAGACTTTATTTTTGCCTTGACAGTTGTTGAAGGAGCAATAATGCGTATAGGGTTTACATATATAAAGGAAGAATCGAAGTTCAGCATCCATGAAGTATAAACACGAATATATACCAAGGAAGATTTTAAACTATCAGGTAAATCAAAACCAGAAGCAGCCGTTGCCCCCAATACAGGCATTATTTTTCGACTGAGCATTTTTCCTTTATCAGTTATAAGTTCCGCATACATAGTTGTGCTGATTCCGGAAGGAAAACTACCCGAAAACAGATAAGCTTTGAACCAGATGGTTTCACCGGGGTTATAGTAGGACTTGTCATAATGCACATATATTCTCTCCTGCGGATATTGTGTTTCCAGGATATTTAATAACGAATCTAATTTCTGAGCATTTAACCTGAAGGCCATGAATAAAAAAAAGATAAAAGTTCTTATATAAAAAGAAAAAGTTTTAATGCTCATAATAACAATTCTCTCTTCTGTATTTTATTAATTGAAATTTCAATTTAGGCAACTTTGGGTAATTCTTCAGCATTGTTTACGGATACACCAGGAAAGGTTTGTTATTTTTTAGATTGGTATAATCTGTAATTCGCCTGGCACTTCAGTGAACAGTTAGTTACATCAGAATGGAATCCGGGTATTCGAAAAATAATATGCATTTTTGCGATTACATTACCTGCAAATCATAAAACTGTAAACTAATAACCCAATTTGTCTTTACAAAATCTTCCCAGAAAAATAAATCTACTCCAGGCTACTTCAATTAACATGATCGACATGGTAGGTATCGGCCCGTTTGTGGTGATGCCTCTTGTCATGGGTTTCTTCAATTCAAACTTATTTTTATATGCATGGATATTTGGAGCCGTCGTTGCATTTATTGACGGAATGATCTGGTCTGAACTGGGAGCAAAATATCCATTAGCCGGCGGTACTTATAATTTTCATCGCGTGGCATTCGGAGAAAAAGGCGGGAAATTGATGAGCTTTTTATTTGTTTGGCAAACATCGATACAAGCCCCGCTGGTTGCCGCCTCTGCATCCATTGGGTTTGCACAATACCTGCATTATCTGTTGCCCGGTTATTATTACAAAGAATTAATTTCTGTTCTTGTTATCCTTGTTGTCACTTTATTATTGTATCGCCGGATTGAAGTGATCGGAAAGATTTCAGTAGTACTTGGTGGCATAGTCATCATTACCATTCTTTGGATTGTTTTCAGTGGTTTTTCACACAAACAGGTCAATTATTCTTTTTTGCCGGATCATTTCGGAGATTTTTTTAAGATCAGCTTTTGGATAGCAATGGGCCAGGCCAGTGTAAAAACGGTGTACAGTTACCTGGGTTATTATAATGTTTGTCATCTTGGAGGGGAGATCGTAAAACCAGAAAAAAATATTCCCCGAAGCATTTTCATTTCCATTTTTATTATTGGTTTGCTATACTTATTTATGAACATAGGAATAGTAAGTGTAATTCCCTGGCAGGAAGCCCGGCATTCCGATTTTATTGTTAGTATTTTTTTTGAGAAAATTTATGGTAATGAAGTAGCAAGGATCGCCACGGCGCTGGTTTTGCTTGCTGCCTTTTCTTCTTTATTTGCATTGCTGCTGGGCTATTCAAGAGTTCCTTATGCGGCGGCGGTTGACGGAAATTTTTTTAAAGTCTTCTCTAAACTGCATCCCACAAAAAACTTTCCTTATGTTTCCTTACTTTTCCTTTCGGGTCTTGCGATAATTTTTGCGATCAGCTTTTCACTTCAGCAAACCATAAGCGCCATTCTCGCCATGAGAATTATAATTCAGTTTATAGGTCAGTCTGTAGGTATTGTATTGTTGCGAAAAAGATTTGGTACGTCAAATCTGCCATTCAGGATGTGGCTCTACCCCTTGCCGGTTATTTTGTCTATCGGAGTTTGGTTGTTTCTTTTTATTTCTACAGGTTGGTTTGCATTGTGGGGAAGTTTGATTGCAGTAACAGGGGGCATTGTATTTTTTATTTCTCAACGCCTTAACAGGCGTGAGACGTGAATCGTGAGTATCTTTCTCACGACTCACGTCTTACGTCTCACATAAATTGTTTTCAACATATCCACATACTTCACCATCGCCTCTTTCCGTTAAACTGTTTTCAAGTATTTTTGTCGTTAATCAAACCCCGATGAATGGAGCATCCGAAAGGAAAACTAATCGCAGTTGGAGGAGCAGAAGATAAAGGAACCGACTTGGAACGAGGACAGATCTCACGCAACAATCTCAATTTTTTTGAGTTGGGCATTCTTCGCCGCGTTGTAGAGGAAGCGGGCGGACCATCCGTGCGAATTGAGATCATTACAACGGCTTCCATTATTCCCAATGAAGTGGGAGAAAACTACCTGAATGCTTTTGGAAAAATTTCCTGTACAAATGTTGGGTTGATGCATATTCGCAACCGGCAGGACGCACTGAAAGATGAATACCTTGAACGCATTCGTCATTGTGATGCAGTGATGTTCAGTGGCGGAAATCAGTTGCGTTTGAGCGCAACATTTGGCGGTACTGACTTTCTCGATATTCTTTTGAATCGTTACCAGGATGAAAATTTTGTAGTAGCAGGTACCAGTGCGGGTGCCATGGCAATGAGCAATACGATGATCTATGAAGGCAATGCTACGCAGGCACATTTAAAAGGGGAGGTGAAAATTACAACCGGTCTTGGTTTTATTGATGATGTAATTGTAGACTCTCATTTTGAAAAACGCGGACGCTTCGGAAGATTAGCACAGGCGATAGCATCAAATCCTCAATGTATTGGTATTGGCCTGGGTGAAGATACGGGTATGCTGATCCTTGAGGGAAACAAAATGGAAGCAATTGGCAGCGGTCTTGTAATTATTATTGATGGTCATGAAATAGGATATTCCAATATTGCGGACATACCAGACGGAAACCCTATCAGCATTGAAAATCTTAAAGTTCATTTTTGTGAGAAAGGAAATGGCTATTGGCTTCGTGAAAGAAAATTTTTAATGGAAGTAAGAGAAGGCGCATTGATCAGGAAACAGGTGAAGGTGGAATAGTTAAGAATGAACAATGAATAATTAATAATTTTAGTATCCACCTCAGGCGGATTCTTTTTTTATTTACTAATTATGAGATACCTTATTTTATCAGCAGTTGTTTTACTGACCGCTTTTATGGCGCAAAAGAAAAAGAAAGTCATTTTTTTTGGTGATTCCATTACCCAGCAAGGCGCAGAAACGGGTGGTTACATAACCCTCATTGACAGTATGTGCAAGGTTGAAAATAAAACAGCCCAATATGAATTTGCCGGGGCTGGCATTGGCGGCAATAAAGTATATGATCTTTATTTGAGGATGGATGACGATGTGCTGGCGAAAAACCCTGACATTGTAGTGATTTATATCGGTGTGAATGACGTTTGGCACAAGACCTCGTTTGGAACGGGCACCGATCCTGATAAGTTTGAAAAATTTTACGATGCCATTATTAAAAAACTAAAAGATAAAAATATTAGTGTGATTCTTTGTACACCCGCAGTGATAGGAGAGAAGACAGATTTTTCGAATCAGCAGGATGGAGACATGAATAAATACAGCAGCATCGTACGCGGCATCGCACAAAAAAATAATCTGTCGCTGGTTGACCTTCGCCAAAAATTTCTTGATTATAATAAACAAAATAATACCGGGAATAAAGAACAGGGTATTCTTACGAGAGACAGAGTGCATTTGAATGCAAAAGGCAATCAACTGGTCGCTGACGAAATGTGGAACTTGATTAAAAAAATGTGACTGCCACGGAGGCACGGAAAAACACGGAATTTATGTTTTTCAAAATCAGTCAATGAATTTCGTGACTAATGTCAATATCTTCAAAAAACCACTCTTTTAATGTCGAGCTTTATTCTTCCGAAATTTAAAATCAAGCCGACTTTGCAGCTGGAGCATTTCAAATAATTGATTGTTCGGGCATAGTCTTCATGAGCAATTCCATCTTTTGTTTTAAGTTCAAGAATAACTTTATCGAATACAACAAAATCAGCAAAGAACCTATGTTGTAAAATAATGTCTTTGTAAGGGACGATGTATTCTTTTTCACGTTTGTAAGGGATAATGTTCTTTCTAAATTCATATTCATAAGCGTCTTTGTAAACAATTTCCAGAAAACCGAATCCTAAGATTTTATGGATCTCAATTCCGATCCCAATAATAGCATCTGTTTCTTGTTTCAGAGGGAAATTCTGAATTCGAATAGGCGTAGGCATAATGGTTGACTTTGGTTTAAATAATTGATTAAATAGCCACAGAATCACGGAGGGTATTCATACATATCTGTTAATTCCGTGCTTCCGTGGCAATATTTTTATACCAGCTTTACCAGGTAATAATTTTTCTTCCCTTTCTGAACGAGAATATATTTATTGTGAAGTAAGAAGCTGCTATCGATCGTCAGCTGTACACTGTCTATTTTTTTTCGATTGATACTTACCCCACCTCCTTGTATTGTCTTTCTCGCTTCGCCTTTACTGGGAAAAATATTTGTTTCGGCAAGGAAGCTAATAACATCAATTCCGTCAGCAATTTTATGCTTAAAGTAATCTGATCTTACAACCCCTTCCATTTCTTCAAGATCTTTTTGTGAAAGATTTTCAGCAGGAGCGTTTTGATTAGTAAAAAGTTTTTGGGTGGTTTCCATGGCCTTCTGCAAACCTTCTTTACCATGAACAAAAAAAGTTATTTCCTCAGCTAATTTTTTTTGCAGCATTCTTTGTGAAGGATCCTTTTCGTGTTCATTGATAATCCTTTCTATTTGATCAAGCGTTAAAAAAGTAAATATCCTGATCCATTTTTCAGCATCGGCATCACTGGAATTCAGCCAGAATTGATAGAACTGGTAGGGTGAAGTTTTTTGTCCATCAAGCCAAACATTTCCTTTTTCTGTTTTTCCAAACTTGCCTCCGCCAGCTTTTGTAATCAAGGGACATGTAAATGCAAAAGCCTCTCCACCGGCTTTACGGCGAATCAGTTCAGTACCGGTTACAATGTTTCCCCACTGATCGCTGCCACCCATTTGCAGCTTGCAGTTCTTATTTGTGTAAAGCCAATAAAAATCATAACCCTGCACCAGCTGATAAGTAAATTCTGTAAAGCTCATGCCTGTTTCACCTTCAGCATCGATGGTTCTCTGAACAATT
>Ga0207159_1027_pt1 | contig 38152 bp, 29 predicted proteins | sample Alteio_BWMinHeat_23_FD_153511 | JGI IMG/M metagenome (GOLD analysis project Ga0207159, IMG submission 153511) | Enriched cells from forest soil in Barre Woods Harvard Forest LTER site, Petersham, Massachusetts, United States -... | ecosystem: Environmental > Terrestrial > Soil > Temperate forest >... | reverse complement strand
TCGATATCGATCCCACTACATTAAATATGGATATCAACCAATTAGAAAGTGTCATCACGGATCATACGCGCGCTATTATTCCAGTCCATTTTGCGGGATTACCGGTGGATCTCGATCCACTCTATGAAATGGCTGCCAATCATGGATTGCGTGTATTAGAAGATGCCGCCCATGCGATCGGCGCAGCATATAAAGGCAAACGTATTGGCAGTTTTGGTGACACCCAAATTTTCAGTTTCCATCCTAATAAAAATATGACGACTGGTGAAGGTGGCTGCGTGTCGACCATGGATCCAAAATTAGCTGAAAAGATTGGCCTGTTACGTTTTCATGGCATTGATCGAGAAGCGTGGAACCGTTTTTCCAAGTCCGGCAGTCAACATTATGAAATTGTCATGCCGGGATATAAATATAATATGATGGATCTGCAAGCGGCATTGGGCATTCACCAATTAAAAGAATTAGATCAATTTATCGCACGACGAACGGAACTCGCTGAACGTTATCAAGAAGCTTTATCCGATTGGCCGCAATGGATGATTCCTGGCGTCCCACATTATGAACATAAACATGCTTGGCACTTATATACGCCGCTATTAAACGAAGAAGCCGCGGGCATGACGCGTGATGAATTTATGTTAGCGATGAAAGGAAAAAATATCGGCACCGGCTTACATTATCGGGCTGCGCATCTCTTCCCTTATTATCGACAACAATTTGGGTTTGAACCCGGTGATTTTCCTTGTGCGGAAGAAGCGGCAGAACGTATCGTCAGCTTGCCCTTATTTCCAAGCATGAGCGATGCCGATCATGATCGTGTATTAGATGTTATGTATGGGGTATTTAACTAATGAAAGTTCTTATTCTCGGCGCCAATGGATTTATTGGCAGCCACTTAAGTGAAGTAATTCTCGCGAAATCCGACTGGTCCATGGTCGCGATGGATTTGGTGAATGATAAATTAGATCAGTGTTTGCCAAATTCACGATTTCATTTTGAGCAAGGCGACATCACGCAGAAAAAAGCGTGGATTGAAGATCAAATTCGTCAATGCGATGTTATTTTACCTTTAGTCGCCATTGCCACCCCGGCCGCGTATGTACAAGATCCACTGCGAGTATTTGAATTAGATTTTGAAGCGAACCTCGAAATCATTCGACACTGCGTGAAATATAAGAAGCGAATTATTTTTCCTTCCACTTCTGAAGTCTATGGCATGTGTTCTGATCAAGAATTTGATGAAGAAAAAAGTAATTTTGTATTAGGGCCAACCAATAAAGAACGTTGGATTTATTCCAACTCAAAACAATTACTCGATCGTTTGATTTATGCTTTCAGCAAACATCAAGGATTATCTTATACTTTATTCCGTCCGTTTAATTGGTACGGGCCACGTTTAGATAATATTTTCAATCCTAAACCAGGCGGTTCACGCGTATTAACGCAATTTATCGGCAATATATTACGTGGCGAAGATATTCAATTAGTCAACGGCGGATTACAACAACGCTGCTTCACTTTTATTGACGATGGCATAGACTGTTTGTTCCGCATCATAGCCAATCAAAACAAGGCAGCGGAAAATAAAATTTTCAATGTCGGCAATCCAAGCGAAAATATTTCCATTCGAAATTTAGCTGAATTATTAATTGAATTAATGAAAGAATATTTTCCTGAGCGAGTGACGACCATTAATCAAGTGAAATTAGTGAGCACTGATGCGCGTGAATATTATGGTGAAGGTTATCAAGATGTACAATTACGCGTACCAGCTATTCATCGCGCCCAACAAGATTTAGCTTGGCAGCCCGAAGTAAATATACGCGCTGGATTAGCAAAAACATTACGATCTTATTCTTCGCATTTTACTGGTCGATCAACAACCGAATGATAATGCACAATGTCGGCAGTAATCGTGTTAATAAAAGTGGCTCCGGAAATATTCGCCTGAGCAAAATCAGATTGCGTAAGATTAGCTTGATTTAAGTTGGCACAAGAAAAATCGGTTTCAGTAAAATTTGCTTTTTGCAAATCTGCTTCCATTAGCAATGCATAATTCAAGCTGGCGCCAGAAAAATTGGCGCCTTGTAATATTGCCCCACTGAGATTTGCATGCGATAAATTGGCATTCGTTAAATTGGCTGAGATTAACTTTGCTCGCGCAAGATTCGCATAACTTAAATCGGCACCGGATAAATTAAGTTTGCTGAGATCGACTCCGGATAAATTCGTGTGAGAAAGATTAGCAAATCGAAAATCCATTTTATTATCGGTAAATTGGTATTTGCGTAAATCTGCACCGGATAGATCGAGCGGGGAATTAGAGGAACTGGTAATTTTCAGTAATTTGGCAAGATCGCCTTGGCTAGCACTATATCCAATCATGGGTAGCAATAAAAAAGTGAGTAATATTCCCCGAAGGTAGCCAACCATAATCTCTCCTTAAAATTAACAAATATCAGAGTCTATTTAAAACCCTAGTCTGGCATTCGTTGAATGCGCGCACCTAACTGCGATAATTTTTCTTCAATGCATTCATAACCACGATCGATATGATAAATTCTATCAATTATTGTTTCACCGTGCGCGGCGATTCCCGCAAGAATTAAACTAGCGGAAGCACGCAAATCTGTGGCCATTACCGGCGCCCCCAATAAATGATCAACACCCGTACAAACCGCAATATTCCCTTTTAGGGCAATCATCGCACCCATTCGTTGCAATTCTTGCACATGCATAAAACGATTTTCGAAAACAGTTTCGGTAATAATGCCGGTGCCTTCTGCAATCGCATTCACCGCCATCATTTGTGCTTGCATATCGGTAGGGAAAGCGGGAAATGGTGCAGTGCTAAAATTAACTGCTCGTGGTCGGTTGCCTTTCATATCTAAAGAAATCCAATCCGGACCAACATTAATATCTGCGCCCGTTTCTTCTAATTTCAGTAACACGGATTTTAAAGAATCCGGCCGAGTATTTTTTACTTTGATTTTACCGCGCGAGATAGCGGCTGCCGCCAAAAACGTGCCCGTTTCGATTCGATCTGGCATAACCTGATAACTACCGCCACCTAATTCATCGACGCCATCAATCACAATAGTCGACGTTCCTGCACCGCTTATTTTTGCACCGAGAATATTCAGAAAATTGGCAAGATCAGTGACTTCGGGTTCGCGCGCTGCATTATGGATAATCGTCTGGCCTTTAGCTAACACCGCCGCCATCATTATATTTTCAGTGCCGGTAACCGTCACTATGTCCATCACAATATTTGCACCCTGCAAGCGTTTTTTGGTTTTTGCTTTAATATAACCTTTTTCAATGGAGATATCGGCTCCCATTGCTTGCATACCTTTTAAGTGCTGATCCACTGGTCGCGTGCCAATAGCACAACCGCCGGGTAAAGATACTTCTGCTGCACCAAAACGGCTTAATAGCGGCCCTAACACCAACACTGACGCACGCATGGTACGAACTAGATCATAAGGGGCATGAAAAGAATTTAGCGAGGCTGCATTGACTTCAACATTTAATCGTTCGTGTATCGTCACGTGAGCACCCATCTGCCCTAGCAAGGAAACAATGGTAGTTACATCGTGTAAATGCGGCACGTTACTGATTTGCACTGGTGCGGCGGTCAACAAAGAAGCGGTTAAAATAGGCAGTGCAGCGTTTTTGGCACCCGAGATACGAATTTCACCCTGTAAAGGGATGTTACCTTGAATGATTAATTTTTCCATGGTTGATCATTCCATTCTTCAGGAGTGGATGTTTTAACTGAGATAGCATGAATTGTGCCATCTGCCAGTTGAGCTTCTATAGTAGCATAAACTAGCCGCTGTCTTTGTATTCGGGTTTTCCCGGCAAAGATCGGGCTGATTACAATCGCATCAAAGTGGGCACCATCGCCTTCAATAATAACCTGCGCCTTAGGTAAACCGGCTTCGATCCAAGCTTTAATTTTCTCGGGTTGTAATAATGTCGTCATATGATATTGTCATAATGTTATTTAATTCCAAGGTCTGTTGAATTTAGGTCTGTTACTTGGAATAAGGCTGGCATTTTTCACATATTTCCGCGAGAATTGCAACAAGATTATGGTGATAGATAATGATTCAAATTAATCCGATAACTAGCTTACTTGATCCGGTTACTTATCTTGCCTCCCCTCATTGCGATGAACGCCCCCAAGGAATAGTGATTGATACTATTGTGATCCACAATATTAGCTTGCCGCCAGGCCAGTTTGGAACCCATTGTATCGATAAATTTTTTTGCGGGCTATTGGATAAGACCAGTCATCCTTATTTTGCCACCATCGCCCATCTTAAAGTCTCGGCCCATTTACTTATTCAACGCGATGGTGTCCCTATTCAATTCGTACCTTTCGCCAAACGGGCTTGGCATGCCGGTGAGTCGTATTTTCAGGGACGAGATCGCTGCAATAATTTTTCTATTGGCATTGAATTAGAAGGAACAGATGAAACGCCATTTGAACCTAGGCAATATCATAACCTTGCCAAAATTATCACGATGTTAATGCAAACTTATCCAGCTATCACTTATGATCATATTATTGGTCATTCAGATATTGCGCCAGGAAGAAAAACTGATCCGGGGATTGCTTTTGATTGGACTTATCTAAGAGAATTATTACCATGACATTTATTGCCATCTTGATTGCGTTATCAATTGAAAGATTTTTTGACTGGAGCCATCTGCGTTACTGGAATTGGTTCTATATATATAGGCGGTGGCTGTGCACACGTTTCAACAATTTGCCGTCGTATATTTTATACGCAAGCTGCCTTGTTCCGGCTCTAATTATTATAGGTTTAATTGAACTTGCTTTACGCGGCTGGTTTTATGGATCTTTAAAACTCTTATTTCAAATTGTTGTATTGTTATATTGTTTAGGTCCGGCTAACCTATGGGCAGATACTTATGTCTGCCTGAATGCACTTGTTTATGACGACCCGGAGCAAGCCGTAAGCAAAATCAAAAAAACCTTTGATGTGACAAATAATTTTAATGACCCACAGACATTACATAAATTATTTATTAATAAGATTTTAATCGAGTCCTATCAACGAATTTTCTCTATTTTATTTTGGTTCATTATCGCGGGACCCGTGGGAGCGGTGCTTTATCGACTGGTGGTTTTATCTCTCGCTCCAGAACAGAAATGTGCGAACAATAAATCCACAGCCATGCTGCATCAGGCAAAATTTCTACAGATGTTATTGGATTGGATTCCTACACGTCTTTATACTTTTATTTTTGCCTTAGCAGGACATTTTACTGCTTCGATTAGTTACTGGCGTAAATATGTTAAACAAGGATTATCCACAAATGATGATTTAGTAATAAATTGCGGTGTCTCTGCTGCTGATATTATGCATGACAACCATGTTGCTGAAGATGGCTCGGCAGAAAAAACCGTCATTGCACTTATTGATAGAAGCTTTGTGATCACTTTAGTTTTGTTGGCTATGCTCGTTTTGATGACACATTTAACCTAGGGTCTGTTTACAATTCAACAGACCCTAAAAAAAATATAAATAATTTTTTATTCCCCTTTAAAATTAAATGCATCTCTGATATAAATTCGTCTTCACGAAAATGAATAATAATTTTAATTTTTTTATTAAAAATTATTCATTTTTAATAAAAGTGAGCAAAAGTTGCAGGTAACAATTCTTAAAATACGTATAATGCCGTATTAAGCTGAAATTTTACTTGCAATAATTGTAAATTGTGGGTTAATTTTGAAACTCGTCCGGATCAAATATTCAAGGAGATACATGAATTATGAAACTTAAACTCGTTGTTGTATCAATGAGCGTGCTTGGTTTGATTAGCAGTCCTGCTTTTGCAAACCATCACAGACATCACCATCATGCTGAAGTTGTTGCTGCTGCACCAGAAGCTCGCGCTGATTATAAAGCCATGGGCGCTCTCTGCACCGTCAACCCAAGCAACGTTGTGTTGAATGACTTAAACCAAAACGCTGGCCGTGCTATGCATGATCCATGCAGACCAGATTGGTTCAACCGCATTGGTATTGCTGGTGGCGTTAATTTAGATATGGGTAAATGGGGTAATCGTAATGCTGGCTATACTGGTGAAAATTACAAACGAGTATCGCTTAACGATGCTTACCTCAATGTTAGTGCTGATATAACCGATTGGGCAAAAGCCTTCGCAAGTATTAGCTATAACACCACAACCTTCTCTTATAGTGCTGCAACTCTCTTCCCAGCCAACAGACTGAACCTCGAACAAGGCTTTGTCACTATAGCCAACTTCGATCAGTCACCATTTTATGCACGGTTGGGTAAAGGGTTCCAACACTTTAGCAGCTATCAAATACATCCCATCACCCGCAGCTTGACAGAGTCTTTATCTGAAACTCTAGCAACGGCGGTGGAAGTTGGCTTTGTGACCCAAATTGGCTTCAATGGTTCGTTGTCCGTGTTTGATACTCCGATCAATCGAGTCGGAAGTACCACCACTGCCACTGACTATGTTGCTTCATTGGGCTTTGCTCAACCGAACGATCAACTCGGCTGGGACCTCGGTGTCGCTTACCAATATAACATGATTGGCGTTAATGACATTGCTAGAGCAGCTGGCGCTACCTTCGTTAGCCGTGCTGCCGGTGTTGCTGTATATGCTGATGTTAACAGCGGTCCATTCAATTTGGGCGCTCGTTACACCACAGCTGTACAACGCTTCAGTCCTCTCGATCTTCTAAGCGCTCCCGCATCCGGCAAAGGTGCTAAACCATGGGCAGCTGGTGTTCAAGCTGGCTACGGCTTTACTGGTTGGGACAAGAACCAAAACCTTTATGTAGGCTATCAAACATCTCGACAAGCCTCCGCAGTCAACCTGCCACGTCAACGTTGGTTGCTCGGCTATAACATTGACTGGATGAGCAATGTTAACTTTGGCGGCGAGTGGGATCATGATATGGCTTACAATGCCGCTAACAATGCTGGCACTGCGACTACGAAGACCGGTAACTTGGTGAGCTTACGAGCTGCTGTTAAATTCGGTTGATTGTAACCGCTCAAAGAAAAGCCCGCTTCGGCGGGCTTTTTGTTTTATGAGAACATACTAGAATTATCACCCGCCCCACTTATTGACGATATAACAAAATAATTCTGCCGTTTTCATCACATCATAAATAGCGGAATGGGCTTGCTGAACATCAAACGGAATCCTCGCTCGTTTTGCAGCACGGGCCAATACCGTTTCGCCTAAAGCCACCGCGGATAAAGTCGCGGTATCCAGTGACACAAAAGAATGGAAAGGAACTGCGGCGATACGCGAACGTTTTGCCGCCGCTTGAATAAAGCCTAAATCAAACCAAGCATTATGCCCCACTAATACAGCACGCTGACAATTGGTTTCAGCGCAGAGTTGATTGATTTTAGCAAATAATCGATACAAAGCTTGTCCTTCGGGTATGGCATAACGCAACGGATGAAACGGATCTATTCCAGTTACCGCCAAAGCTTCCTGATCCAATCTAGCCCCAATAAATGGTTCCACATGATAGGCATAAAGTTGATCACTTACCAATTGGCCATGTTGATTAATAGATAAAGTTACCGCAGCGAGCTCTAATAGAGCATCGGTAGCCGAATTTAAACCTGAAGTCTCGACATCGATAACGATGGGCAACAGACCGCGGAATAATTTTGCGATGGAATCTTTTCTTCGAATCATTTTTATATAAACTGGATAATTAATATAGCGCGCGAGTATAGCATGATTTTGAAATATTCTTTTAATAAAATTGATTTAATAAAGTATCTTTCAAGAAAATCTTAACAGATATTAATTGTTTGTCAGCGAGAATTTAATTCTTGATGATGGTGCAAACATAATCTCGTACATGATAAATTAGCCACAAAAGTTTGTGACATAAGGATTTACCATGCTCTATCCTCAACCACTTCCCAAACCCCAACCCCTTCGAGAGGCTATTATCCGCGCCTATCGCATGGATGAAAATATCTGCCTTGCCATGCTTTTAAAGCAGGCCACCCTGCCCCAAGCGGCACTCACTCGCATTGCTGCCACTGCACAGCAACTGGTCGTAGAAACCCGCGCCCACCGCAAAAAACTAGGTCGTTTAGATAATTTTTTACATCAATACGATCTTTCTTCCGAAGAAGGCATTGCTTTAATGTGTCTCGCTGAAGCCTTGTTACGCATCCCCGATAAGCAAACCATGGATAAATTAATCGGCGATAAACTTTCCAATGCAGATTGGGCGAACCATCTCAGTACTAGTAACGGTTTATTTGTCAATGCGGCCACTTGGTCGTTATTATTCACCGGCAAAATCTTTGCCTCCACTATCGATAACCAAGAATCCTTGCTTCGTTCTTTACAAAAACTCTTATCACGCTGTGGCATGACAGTTATCCGCCCCATCATCTTGCAGGGCATGAAAATCATCGGCAAACAATTTGTGCTGGGCGAAACCATCACCTCAGCGCTTGACCGCTCTCGGGAACTCGAGGCCAGGGGTTATCGTTTTTCCTATGACATGCTAGGTGAAGCGGCACGTACTGCTCAGGATGCAGAGCATTATTTTCATTCCTATCAGCAGGCCATCACCGCCATCGCGGCGAATGCTAAACCAGGCGATATCCCCGCCAGCCCGAGTATTTCTATTAAACTCTCTGCCCTCCATCCGCGTTATGAATTCAGTCAACGCCGTCGCGTTTTTGAAGAACTAGTACCGAAATTATTACTACTCGCCGAACAAGCTAAATCCTCCCAAATTGGTTTAACGATTGATGCGGAAGAAGCCGACCGCCTGGATATTTCGCTCGATATTTTTGAAATTTTATATACTCATCCCAAATTAACCAATTGGGAAGGCTTGGGACTCGCGGTGCAGGCTTATCAGAAACGCGCCCCTTTTGTATTGGATTGGCTGATCGCGCTCGCCAAAAAACACGGCAAACGCATGATGGTGCGCTTAGTGAAAGGCGCTTACTGGGATTTTGAAATAAAGCTAAGCCAATTACAGGGCATGGAAAATTATCCGGTTTACACCCGCAAAAATTCTACGGATGTGGCCTATTTGGCCTGCGCTAAAAAAATGCTCGCCCAGCGTGATATACTTTATCCGCAATTTGGCACGCATAATGCTTACTGTGTCGCCGCCATTATGGAAATGGCCGGTGACCAACAAGGCTTTGAATTTCAATGTTTACACGGCATGGGCCGCTCGCTTTACGACCAAGTGATTGCCAAAGACGGCTTTAATATTCCTTGCCGCATTTATGCGCCCGTTGGAACACATAAAGATTTACTAGGATATCTGGTGCGGCGATTACTCGAAAATGGTGCCAATACTTCGTTCATTAATCAGTTAGCGGAAGAAAATATTCCTATCGAAAAAATTATTGCTGATCCCGTGGCGCGTATTGCGAACTTACCCAATAAACCACACCCAGGTATTCCTTTACCACGCGATATCTATCAAAAATGGCAAAATTCTAAAAGTATCGATCTCACCAATCTAGATCAACTTAGCGAATTGAAAAAAGTAATGGATGCAGAAGAAAAAGAATTGTGGCAAGCCACTTCCATCATTGCTGGAAAAAAACTCGCGTCTAAAGATATTCAAGAACGTTTCTCACCCAGCGATTCTAATCGTCTCATCGGTCATGCTTGCAAAGCGCAAGCAGAAGATGTCGAAAACAGTATTGCTTCGGCCTTCGCCGCCCAACCCGCTTGGGAAAACACTCCCGTCGATCAGCGCGCACGGATTTTAGAACGAGCCGCGGAATTATTTGAACAACACCTGCCGCAACTCATGACCCTATTATCGAACGAGGGCGGTAAATGTATCCCCGATTGTTTATCTGAAGTGCGCGAAACTATCGATTATTGTCGGTATTATGCTTATCGAGCCCGCCAAGACCTGCCGCCGCAATCATTACCCGGGCCCACTGGCGAAAGCAATCAACTGAGTTTACATCCGCGCGGCGTGATCGCTTGCATTAGCCCGTGGAATTTTCCTTTAGCCATTTTCACCGGGCAAATTACCGCTGCGCTCGCAGCGGGTAATGCTGTGATTGCTAAACCGGCCGAACAAACACCGTTTATCGCCCAACACGCTATTTCCATATTGCACGAAGCTGGTATTCCGCGTGCAGCATTACAGCTTTTGCTGGGGCGCGGCAGTGTGATCGGCAATAAATTAATTGCGGACCCTCGCATTGCTGGCGTCATGTTGACCGGGTCCACTGAAACGGCCCAAATCATTAATCAAACGCTGGCGCAGCGCAAGGGACCCATCGTACCGTTTATTGCTGAAACTGGCGGTCAAAATGCGATGATCGTTGATTCTTCTGCCTTGCTGGAGCAAGTGGTCATAGACATCGTGCAATCTGCTTTTAATAGCGCCGGCCAACGCTGCTCGGCGCTACGTGTATTATTCGTGCAGGACGATATCGCCGATGCATTATTAACGATGTTGAAGGGTTACATGAGCGAGTTAGTGGTTAGCGACCCGCGGCTATTAGCCACTGATATAGGTCCAATCATTGATCAAAGCGCGCTGGCAGGATTACAACAGCATTTCAATCGCATGAGTAAAGAAGCAAAATTGATTTATCAAATCCCCTTGCGTAATACCACACCAGGCCATTACTTTGCCCCATGTGTGTTCGAGTTAAAAGACTTAAGCCTACTCAAGCAAGAGATATTTGGCCCCATTTTGCATGTCATTCGTTATTCTGCCACTGATTTAGATAAAGTGATCGCGTCCATTAAGCAGACCGGTTATGGATTGACGGGCGGTATTCATAGTCGAATCGATGCTACAATAAATTACGTTACAAGCCAGCTGCCAGTAGGTAATATTTATGTTAATCGGAATATGATTGGTGCAGTGGTTGGAGTGCAACCGTTTGGTGGTGAGCGATTATCGGGAACAGGTCCCAAAGCTGGCGGCCCGCATTATTTACCCCGATTATGCGTAGAACGCTCCACTTCGATCAACACGACTGCGACAGGAGGAAATGCAAGATTAATCTCGTTGCATGAGGATGACTAATGACCAACGCTCCAACCATTAGCTATTTCGTTTTCCTAATCTTTGCTGGAGCAGCGATGCTATCCACCTTCGCTCTCTTCACCCGACAATCTTTGCTTATTGCCTATATGGCATTGGGCGCGATTTTAGGACCATGGGGATTTCGCTTAATCAATAATTCGGTGACGATTAATCAAGCTGGTGATATTGGCATTATTTTTTTGCTATTTCTACTGGGTCTACATCTTCATCCGCAAAGTTTATTTCATTCACTGCGTAAAATGAGCAGAATCACTTTTGCTAGCTCACTGATTTTTTGGGCCATTGGGTTTTTGATTGGTTGGCTATTTCATTTTAATTTGCAGGAATGCATCATCATTGGCATTGCCATGATGTTTTCTAGCACCATCATCGGCATCAAGCTTTTACCCACAACTATTTTGCATCATCAACATACTGGGGAGTTACTAATCAGTATTTTATTGCTGCAAGATTTAATTGCGATTTTTGCCTTGCTGGGATTACAAGGTATTGGTGATCACGCTTTTTCAATGATGCATTTGTTTTATGTCATCGGCGCTTTCCCCATTTTATTAATCCTTACCTATACCATTCAGCGTTTTATTATTTCAAAATTGATAGCGCGATTCGACAAAATTCATGAATATATTTTTATTTTATCTATAGGTTGGTGTTTATTCGTCGCCGAACTGGCTAAAGGTTTAGGTTTGTCGACCGAAATTGGTGCTTTTATTGGTGGCGTGGTACTCGCCACCAATCCTATTTCTTTTTACATTGCTGAAAGCTTAAAACCAGTGCGTGATTTTTTCTTAGTGTTATTTTTCTTTGCGGTAGGTGCTGAATTTAATTTTGATTATTTATCGTCTGTTATTATCCCTGGCTCAGCACTCGCCGCCTTGATTTTGTTAATCAAACCTATCGTATTTAGCCGATTATTGCATCGTTATGGCGAAATTAAATCGGTAAGTTGGGAAATTGGCGTTCGTCTCGGACAATCCAGTGAATTTTCTTTATTGGTAATCTATCTCGCCTCTGCTACCAATATTATTAGCGCTAACGCCTCCTACATGGTACAAACCGCCACGATATTAACTTTTATTGTTTCCTGTTATTGGGTGGGAATGCGTTATCCCACGCCACTAGCCGCTTCCGACAAATTACGACGAGATTAAATATGCCACACTCACATTCCCACACACACGACCATCACAGTCACGGTCATTCACATCATTCTGTACCGCACGGTCCAGAAGCTTATAATCTTTCTTTCGCTATCGCTGTCATTTTAAATCTAGTCTATACTTTAGCCCAGGTCTTTTATGCTCTGTACGCCAATTCCATGGGATTATTAGCCGACGCCGGACATAACTTCGGCGATGTGCTAGGACTGATATTTGCCTGGGGCGCGAGTTGGTTATTAACATTGCCTGCGCGTAAACGTTATAGTTATGGCTATAAACGCACGACTATACTCGCTGCCATTGCGAACGCAATCATCTTAGTCAGCGCATCGGTTGCAATTGCTTATGCTTCGATCGATAAACTTTTTCATTTAAAACCAGTCAATACGGATGTCGTCATTATCATTGCCTTGATTGGCATTTTCGTGAATGGTGGAACTTCGTTATTGTTCATGAAAGGCGCCGATAGTGATTTAAATATCAAGGGCGCTTTTTATCATTTGCTCGCCGATGCCTTAGTCTCATTCGGCGTGGTCGTGGCGGCTATTATCATTCATTTCACTGGGTATTTATGGATAGATCCAATAACCGGTTTACTCATTGTCGCAGTTATTTTATGGGGCACTTGGGGATTGCTGCGCGATTCGATCGGATTAATTTTGGATGCCGTCCCGCATTACATAGACCACACTGGTATCAATGAATATTTCGCTCATTTACCCGGCGTGACCGCGGTTCACGACTTGCATATTTGGGGATTGAGCACCCGCGAAGTAGCGCTCACGGTACATTTAGTCATGCCAGAAAAACCACTTTCAGATCAAGATTATCAACAAATTAATTCCACTTTGCTGAATCAATTTAAAATTCATCATGCGACCATTCAAGTTGAATCGGGAAGTATAGAACATCCTTGCGAAGTGGTGAAGAAGTGTTGACCAGCATAAAACTCACGCACGGACAGAAATTTTTATTTTTACTTAGTATCCTAATTATTTATGCCTTTGCCTGGGTAATTCAAAATAATTTATTTTTAAACTGGGATGTTACCGCCTTATTACAGACCACTAGTTATCTCATAGAAAAACATAATCCCTATAACGCTAATTTTTATGAGCCCAACCCGCCAATGATTTTATATCTTTATTTACCGCCGGTTTTGCTCCATAAATTTTTTTCTTCAATCAATATTATTTATAGTTTTCGGATTTATATTTATTTGCTCGCCTCAGTTTCCTGGTTGCTATGTTATTTTTTTGGAAAAAAGTTATTTAGCGAACAAGGGTCTTTGGTTTTCTGTCTATTTCTAATTACGCTTGCTAGCGTTTATTTAATTTTACCTTTACATGAATTCGGCCAGCGCGATCATTTACTCATTATACTAAGCATGCCTTATTTTCTTGCGGCCGCTTACCGATTATTAACTAATTCTATTAACACAGCTTACGCCATCCTCATTGGAATACTAGCTTGCGCAGGATTCTGCTTAAAACCACAATTTTGGTACGCGCTTTTTTTGATAGAAATTTATATATGCTACACTAAGGCAAATTTCCTGACCTGGAACCGTCCAGAAACATTAACGTTATTAATCTTATCTGCAATCTATACTTTTTCTACATTTATTTTTTATCCGACATTTAGTTTTACAATACTTCCTTATATCCTAAAAAATTACTATTCCAATGTGGTTGTTTTATGGCAACAAATTCTTTTCCATCAAATTGCATTATACTCATGGATTTCTATTTTATTTTTTATGATGAATTATTCTGAAATTTCAGATAGAAATTATAAATTTTTAAATGTAATTTTATTTATCGCATTAATAGGCTTTATATTTGCTTATTATTTACAGCGAACCAACTATTATTATCATCTCCTACCATTTTTTTCATTAGCCATTTTACTTTTTACTTTACAATTAATTTGGCTTATTCGCCAGCCCTATCGTCACTGGAGAAATTACTTATTCATCACTATCCCTGTTTTTTTATTATTTTTAATTCAGCAACATACCAAGATATTATTACTTGTTTTTCTGTTCAACCCCGCAACCTGTTTTATTTGTCTCGGTATATTATTTTTATTACTAGCCTTTATTGTTAATCCAAAAAATATTTGGAAAAATTTTCTTATTGTTTTTTTAACCTTATTTTTTGGCTATGTCTGTTATCGTTTAACCATCGGCGCGCTCTGGTTCAAATATATTGAAACAATAGCTATTTTCATGGCGGTTATATTCAGCTTGCTTATGACAAGAGATCAACGCAAACAAATTAATTATATTTGCACAGCGAGTCTTGCTATTTTAATATTTGTTTTTCCAATGTATATGATGTTTTGTATTTATCGGCTAGAAAATGATGGCTATAAAAAACTCGTGCTAAATAAGTTAATTTCTTTCATTAGTGCACAGCCACAACATCAATCTGTTTACTTCATTTCTTGCAAATATTATCCCATCATTAATTACACTGACACAGCTATGCCGCAACGACTGGATTGTCTACGCGCCTCCAGTTATTTAAACAAAAAATTATATCAAGGCGATGACTCTGCATGGCAGCAATTGACTAATGAAATCAGCAAGGGTCTCGCTCTCAACAAACCCAATTTAATTTTTATTGATACGAGTAAATCTAATATGGTAATCAACGGAAAATATAATGATATTGATTTTTTAAAACAATTATTGCAAGTAAATAGTTTTACAATGGAATGGAAAAATTATCATTATCTGACTGAAATTTCCGACCCTAGTGCTATTAGTTTTAAATTACGAGTCTACCAACGAATTAGGACTGTTGACAATTCGCTAGGCTGAGCCAGGAATAATAGAATTGTACACAGATCCTAACCCTTGACACAGGCGATAGGTCTCAAATACGCTACTCTTCTTGCCAATCCAGCTAAATCGGTCGCCTCCGCCACTGCATGCAAATCTTTATATGCACCTGGTGCTTCTTCTGCGATACCACGCATTGACCGCGTCCGAATCAATACCCCTTGCTCAGCTAAATCAGCTATCAAGGCCGTGCCCTGCCAATATTTTAAAGCCTGCCGCCGACTCATTTGCCGACCTGCGCCATGACTAGCCGAAGCAAATGCAAAATTTTCTTCAGCTGAATTACCCGCCAATAAATAAGAACCCGTTGCCATGCTGCCACCAATAAAAACCGGTTGGCCTACATCTTGATAGCCAACCGGTAAAGCAGCATGTCTCGGACCAAACGCGCGCGTAGCTCCTTTGCGATGCACGTATAATTCGCGCACTTTTTCATTCACTGTATGTTTTTCACGTTTACACGTGTTATGCGACACATCATATAATGTTTCAATTTCTGCTTTGGGCAGCACATTGGTAACTACCTGCCGCGTAAGATGGGCAATCATCTGTCGATTGGCCAATGCACAATTAATTCCTGCATTCATGGCGCCAAAATAACGCTGACCTTCCATTGATAAAATTGGTGCGCAGGCTAATTCACGTTCCGGCAAAATAATTCCAGTGCGTTGCGCTGCTTTGGTCAATGTTAAAATGTAATCAGAACCAATTTGATGCCCCAATCCGCGCGAACCGCAATGAATCGCAATCACAATTTGTCCCAGTTTCAAACCATAAGCTGCTGCCGCGACGCTATCAAAAATTTCTTCCACAACTTCAATTTCTAAATAATGATTACCTGAACCTAAGGTTCCCATTTCGCCAAGCTGCCGTTTTTTAGCTTGCTCTGATACATATTCTGGCATAGCACCGCCAATCGCACCTTGCTCTTCGATATATTGCAAATCTTCTTTAACACCATAGCCTCGTCGCACTGCCCATTTCGCTCCGCCTTCCAACACTTCATCTAATTCTGCAATAGAAAAACGTAATTTACCTTCCATGCCAACACCAGCTGGAACTGTTAAAAATAATTCATCGGCTAATTTATCAATAACAGGTTCAACATCGGGTAAAAAAAGATTGGTACGTAAGCAGCGGATGCCGCAAGAAATATCAAAACCAACACCACCGGCAGAAATAATTCCGCCTTCATTCGGATCAAATGCGGCAACCCCACCAATCGGAAAACCATAACCCCAATGCGCATCTGGCATAGTCATGGCCGCGCCGACTAAACCGGGTAAGCGAGAAACATTGGTAATTTGCTGCCGAACCTTTTCATCCATATTTTCCATCAGCTCGCGGCTGCCGAAAAATAAAATAGGCTGCTCCTGATCAGCTTTGACTGTCCAACAATAGGTATCAAGTTGAATCAGTTGATTAATATCCATATTTACACATCCACCACACAGCGTGCTTCCCAATGGTCTTTTACTTCTTTTACCGACAACATAGTCAGTGTAGCACCTTTTACTTCTATCCCATGTTCCATGCTGGCTGTCCATGGCTCACCACTAGCTTCTCCCTGCCAATGATTATTGTTGCGGGTGAGATGAAAATGTGCGAACACACAATTTTTTTCATAAGCCTTAGCAATTAATAAATTTAACCAGGTCACCAAGGCTAACTCTAAATCTTCTTCCTCAAATTCGATTTTTTCAGTGAGTGAGGAATTAATATTTGATAAATCAGACATAATAGCAAATACGACATAAGCCGCTTGTTCAAAACTTTTTTCAACGGTTTTACCGCGACCAATAATACCAATATCGGCATCATGATCAAAATAATTATTTTCTTCGCTAATCTCAATCATAGTCACTATTGTAATGCCACAATTTTAGGTTTGACCAATCTTTCAAAATCACTATAAGAAAGCTGGATCAATTCCGAATGGGAGCCGGCATTAAATGCAATATGATCGAATGAACTCAAACGACTCGATGCATAAACCGGTAATCCGTAAAGATTCCCAAATGGTGGCATGGCTCCTACCTCACATTCCGGAAATTTATCTTTAAATTCCGATTCCGGAGCTAAATCTGCATTCGGTGCCCCAATGGCTGATTTTAATGCTGAAAAATTGACGTGATCATTGGCTGGCAGTACTACCATGGCATATTGACCGTTTATTTTTACTATCACGGTTTTAGCCAATTGTTTGCCAGAAATATGGGCTGAAGCAGCAATTTCCTGCGAGGTGTAAGAGGGTGAATGGCTGATTGAGATATATTTAACCTTATGTTTATCAAGGAATTCTTTTAGCTTTTTCACTGGCATGACGCGCCTCCTGTTATTGTTTCTTTTATATATACATTATAGACCTTAGAAGGGGAAAATAGGTGCGTCTTAGCGGGATCAACTGATTAAATCCCCTCTCGACAAATAACTAGTCTCTGGATATAGCTAGTCTCTGGAACTAGTCTCTGGATATAGCTAGTCTCTGGAACTAGTCTCTGTAACTAGTTTCTGGATATAGCTAGTCTCTGGAATGGATGTCCTTGCTCGCCTTCCGCGGTTTTGTTTTTCAAAAAAGCGGTCGGGACGGACTCCTGTCCTCGGTTGCTGAGCGCCGTCCATGGCAGCAACGCCCGACCGCTTTTTTGAAAAACAAAACCGCTCCGGCGGCCGGACATCCATTAGACTCCGGCACTATTGTGTTCCTTGCCACTCCTCCAATTAAATTTTCTCGATCAAATTTTCCCCAAACAAACGGAGCCAGGAGCGTGAGCGACTGGTTATAAACTTTTGATAATTTTTATAACCAGTCGCTCACGCTCCTGGCTCCGTTTGTTTGGGGAGTGATCAATGCAAATTATTTTTTAGACCTAAATTTTTTTGAGCTAAAAACAATCGTCTCCGGTATCTTTACTAGTCTCGGTGATGAGAGGTTGCTGCATCGCCTCTAGAAGTCGACGGTGGTCTTCGTCGCTTTTTGTTGTGGGACCGTGTGGTGCATGGATGCACCACTTCGATCGCAGGACGCGGTTTCGTCCACGACAAAAAGCGACAAGAGCCACCTCGACTTCGTGGCGATGCAGCAACATCTTCTCGATCTTAACTATCCTAACGATATCGATGCGCCAACATCCTCTCGATCTTAACTATCCTAACAATATCGATGCGCCAACATCCTCTCGATCTTAACTATCCTAACAATATCGATGCGCCAACATCCTCTCGATCTTAACTACAAGAACCCTAACACTCCCCATTTTGCATGCAATACGCTATATTACTGATCATGAAAAAAAACGCCTCCACCAACATAACCCTCACCCAACTTAACCGCTGGTTTTACCTTTTCCTATTCACCCACATCATCGCTTGGACACTCGCCCCCTATCTATTACGCTTCACACTCCCCCTCGATGCCATGGAAGGTGCGACCTGGGGCCAACACTTGCAATGGGGATACGATAAAAATCCCTTCATGAACGCATGGCTGACGACACTCGCCCTTAAAATTGGCGGCACATCCGGTTGGGCCGTTTATTTATTCAGCCAGATTTCCGTTGGATTATGTTTTTGGTCAGTATGGCAGCTCGGCAAAAAAATCTTACCGCCAGTCTACGCTTTCATGGCGGTATTATTGTTAGAAGGCGTACAACATTATAATTTGCATGCCATCGATTTCAATGACAACACCTTAGAATTGGGACTTTGGGCATTAACAGTTTATTTTTTCTATCAAGCATTAAGTAATAAAAAATTATTACCATGGCTGCTCACCGCTATTTTTGCTGCACTCGGCATGATGGCAAAATACTATACCGCCTTATTATTATTTTCGATGTTACTATTTTTAGTAGTTCACAAACGTAATTGGCAAGTATTTAAAAATCGACATTTCTATGCAGCGGCTATTGTTTTTTTGATAATTATTGCTCCGCATTTTATTTGGTTATTTTCCCATAATTTTATTACTGTGACCTATGCCTTCGATCGAGTGAGCAGCGCACCGAGTTGGACCAATCACTTTGTTTACCCATTGCAATTTGCCTGGCAAATGTTGGAAGCATTTATTCCGGTGTTAGTATTGCTTGCCTTAACGATGTTGGGTAAACGCCCAGTTTTAACAGCTAAACCAAGCAAAATCAGCTACTATGATGAATCTTTTTTACTGCTCACCGGGCTTGGGCCTTTTATTTTAACTCTATTATTATCAGTGATTTTCGGCATGAAACTCCGCGCTGGCTGGGGCATGCCGTTGCTTACTTTTTGGGGACTATTGCTATTAGTTTATTTTCAGCTTAATATTACTCGCGCGCTTTTATATCGGTTTATTGCCCTTATCTTTATCACTTTATTTTTATTACTCGCCGGTTATAGTTATGCGTTACTGCGAGCCAACTCAACTTCCAGTGCTATTTTTCCAGGACAAGAAATTGCCGAAAAATTAACGAATGAATGGCATACACGCTATCATACTAAGCTTGCTTATATTGCCGGACCACGTTGGCTAGGTGGGAACATTATGCTGTATTCAACCGATCATCCCAGCGTTTTTATGGATTGGGATTTACAGCGCAGCAGTTGGATCGATATCCACGATTTAGAACGACACGGTGCTATTTTTGCTTGGCAAATTTCTGAGGGAGAAATGTTGCCGCTCGCCGTAAAACAACAACATCCGCAATTAACGCCGCTGGAAACCTTGCGCTTCCACTGGTATCGCAATAAAAACCTGCCTGCTATCGAAATTGGCGTGGTTTATTTACCGCCAAAAGCACTAAAATTGAATGCTAATTAGTTATATATAAATCAATAACTTATCAATGCATAAATCTATGATTTATTTTTAATCATATTACGTGTATTATACCCATAAATTTACGAACCTAAGCGTGAGAGAACTTATGTTGAGATCCAAACCAAACGAACAAAAAACTTTGGCAAATAGCTTGGTAGCTATGAAAGCCGTTAAAGGAATTCAAGCTATTAATGCGGCTGATAGAGTTAAACATATCCAAGAACAGGCCAAGAAAAAGTTTCAACAAGCTTATAGCGACCACCTTAAACAAGCCGAAGACAAAGAAGAAGTACCAGAGGTTTTATTCTTTAATAGAAAATTAACCAATGATGAATTAACCATTGCTATTAATAATGCCGCTGATTATTTACATCAAAAAATGCAAGTCACAACAGTAAAACTGACTCCTTGGCAAAGGTTTAAAGCGAAAGTAAGTAAAGATTATCAAAAACAACTCGAAGCAATACCTGCTGTAGACGATATGCGAAAATTCCTGCAAGAATTTGCCCCAGTTTTTCGTAAAACGAATGTTGGATATTCTCTTATAATTTCCATGTTAAATTATTTAGATAAATATTTAGCCGCTGGCGAAACGGGGAATATTTTAGATCAATATAATGTTCGATTGTTAGTGCCAGCCAGCATCATGATTGCTCAGCAATTTGATGATGCGCCTTTTCCTTTCAGTGATCTTGCCAACTGCGCTGCTATTCCTGACCAGAAAAAAAATATTAGAGCAATGATGTATTCTGTATTATCTGCTATTGATTATGAAACAAATATTAGTAAGGAATGTTTTCAAACTTATGAAAAAATTTTAGCCGTTACCCCTCACCAGGAAACGTCAGAAGCTATTAAAACAGCTTCCGCCAAAGTTGTTAAAGATTGTGAAAAGCTGATGACTATGGTGGCTGTTGCCGATAAATTAACAGATTGTAAAGACGCGGCGGCAGCTGTTACCAAAATGGCTAATGAATTAACCCACGAAGGGAAAACCGAAATTGCAGCAGAATTAAAAAAATATGAAAATTTAACTGCTGACCAGATTGCGGCTGGAATAGAAAAATATGAAAAATTAGCTGCTGATTATGCGGCAAGTGCATTGCAAACTTTTCAAGAAATGACAGCCGCTGGCCATTCCATGAAGGATAGTCATGTTCATGAAGCGATGCTATCGCTGGTAGCGAGCCTTACCAGTCTATCCCAAATTGGCCGTATTAAAGAAGCGGTCAGCATACTAGACACAATATATTTTGATCGAAAAGATTTTTTCTATTATTTTTTTAGAGGTCATTTTAATAGCCAAATCGATCCTAAAGCAGCCATTGCTGATTATAACAATGCATTATCTAACCTAACGCGTGACTATAAGAAATTATCTTCCCTAAGCAAACTTTTATTAAGATTATATTTTAGGATGTATACAGACTTATCAGTAGCTGCTCGTGAAAAGTATTACCGCATTCTAGTTAAGGAATCACCTGGCGCCCTGGAAAAAATGCTGGAAAAATATCAAGAAATACCGTCGCCGAAAGCATTTGAAGCAAACATTCTCAGCAAGCGGGAAGCACTGCTTCGCCAGCAGGCAACAGATGATGCTGTTTCACCGCGGCCATCTGCATCGGTTAGCTCTACGGAGACAGACGATACACCTTCATCGCCATCGACCACCACTGAAGTCCAAGATAGCTCTGCTAGAAGAACTAGTTCTTCTTTATCACGAACTTCAGTATCGCAAATACAAATGTGGCAATCGCCTAAAGATAGCCTATCGAGTAATTCATCCAATTCTGAGATAAACTCAACTCATTCAGATTTGAGCAATGATTCTAATAGTCCTAAATCCCCGTAACTCAGATCTGCTGACAATTCAACAGAGCCAGGAATCGCAACTAACGGAGCCAGGAGCGTCAGCGACTGGTGCATTTAATCACCAGTCGCTGACGCTCCTGGCTCCGTTAGTTGCGATTCCTGGCTCTGTTGAATTGTCAGCAGACCCTAGACTGGCAAGCGCTGTCATCACTTCCTCTTCGGTAGTCATTCTACCGAATGAAATGCGCAGCGCCGCGCGGGCTTCTTCATCACTTTGCCCCAGGGCACGCAATACATAGGAAGGACCGGTTTCACTACTTTGACAAGCTGAACCCATGGACACCGCTAGCTCAGGTAATTTCGCCATTAATTTTTCTCCGCTTATCCTTGCAAAACGCAGATTCACTATATGCGGCACGCTGTGTGCCAGAGGAGTATTTAACGTAACATTCGTTAACCCTGCTAAAAATTTATCGCGTAAGGCACGAATTCGTACGCTATCTTGCGCCATTTCCTTCGCAGCCAAACGGCATGCTTCGCCCATGCCGACAATTTGATGAGTTGGCAAGGTTCCGGAGCGCATTCCCTGTTCTTGACCACCACCATGAATTTGCGCCTGCACGCGCACGCGCGGTTTTTTTCGCAAATACAATGCGCCTACGCCTTTGGGACCATAAACTTTATGCGCTGATAAAGACATTAAATCCACCGGCCATTGCTGCACGTTGATAGCGATTTTACCCGCCGCTTGCACCGCATCAACGTGTAACAAAATTCCGCGTTCCGCCGTCATTTTGGCAATCGCTGCAATATCCTGGATAACGCCAAGTTCATTATTTACCAGCATAATCGAGGCTAACATAGTATCTTCTCGCAAGGCTGCCTGAAATTGAGCGAGGTCCAGCAAACCATTCGCTGCTGGGTTTAAATATGTCACGTGAAAGCCTTGTTTTTCCAATTGCTGACAAGTATCGAGCACAGATTTATGCTCAGTTTTGAGCGTCACTATATGTTTGCCTTTGCGTTGATAAAGCTGGGCGGCGCCTTTTAATGCTAGATTATTAGCTTCGGTGGCACCCGAGGTCCAAATGATCTCATCGGCCTCAGCGTGAATTAAATCAGCCACTTGCGCGCGTGCTGCTTCTACCGCTGATTTAGCCGCCTTGCCTAATAAATGCCAAGAAGCAGGGTTACCAAACGCGCCATCTGCGGTAAGATAGATCATTATCTTTTCCGCTACTCGCCTATCTACCGGCGTCGTAGCAGCATAATCAAGATATATAGGAGCCTGCATGGAAACACACCTCAACCAATCAAAATTACGCTATTTTATTTTATGGACGGCCTTGTTATGTCTAGCCTATCTTAGTTTTGAGCTATTTTACACGAATTATGCCATTTTATCTGTCGATGAATTTTGGTTCGCGCACCGTACCTATCAATATAAATCTGGCCTGCCCTATCGCGATTTTGCCCCTTATAAAACTGTGTTGGGCTATTATTTGTTACTCATCCCCATGACTCTCGTGCAGGGTTTATTAAAACCCTTATTTTTCACTAAAAATGCGCTGGCCTTATTGAACAGCACGATATTGTTTGGCACCACCCTATGGTTGAGACGTTATTTTAGCGATCGCGCGCTCATCACCACTTTAATGTTATTAGTCTGTGCCGAATTTATTTTGAGCTATTCTACCAATATTCGCGTGGATTTATTAGCCTATTGGTTTTGTTTATTTTCAGTTTTATTTTTATTCGAAAATAAATTTATTTTATCGGGATTGCTTATCGGGTTGGGCTTTCTCACTTCACAAAAAGCCATTTGGTATATCGCCGCTACCGATATCGCTCTCGCCGTGCATTGGTTAGCTTTCGCCCGCGATTGGAAAACCATAAAACAAATCCTGATATTCAATCTCACGATTTTATTAATAATTTCTGCTTATATTCTCTTTTGGTCACACTTCAGTAATTTTTCCACAGTCATGCATAGCGTATTTACTGAAGCATCGATCATGTATCACTTAGATTGGTACAATGGAACCCGCAAATTATTTTGGTTTTATATCTTATCCTACAATCCGCTGCTTTTTATATTATGGCCGCTGACTTTAATCAGTGCAGTGATAACCTACCCTAGTGATCATAGTTACACTAAACGCGTATTTCTTGTGACTTATGTTTCAGTGATTTTGTTGTGCTTAATTCCTTACAAACAAGTTTTCCCTTACTACATGTTAGTGACTATACCAGCGTTTTTATTATTATATTCCGCTTTTTTTACTTGGTTTTATCAAGTCATGCGAAACCCGCAACCCATTCGCATCTTGTTGGTTGGTAAAATCGGCTTGACTATATTTGCGACTATTTATTGTTTGACTATTATCTGGCTGATCTTTTTTTTAAAATTACCCAAGCTTTACCTGCTGTTAACTATTATTCCTATCATGCTGGTGGGTAGTATTAATGGTGCAATGCGTGCGTTTGCGCAACCGTTAATTTTAATGACCATCGTTTTTACTGGTTTCGTTTATCCTTTAACTTTGTATGCTATTCGTTTTCCCGCATTAAACAGCGGTTATCAACATTCGGTCATGAATTTACTGAATGCCTTATTGCAAGATAATAGCGATTATCTTGCCGGCATTGAACTCATCTATAACAAAACACAGCCGATTGCTGGCATGCGTCATTTAATGTTACCAGCCATTGATTTTCTAGCACATCCCTCACCTAAATTACGCGAAGCCATGTTGGCCTCACTTTATGAATCACCAACAGCGACCAGTGCCAGTGTCATCCATGATCTCGAAAAATCCAATGTGAAGCTATACGTGAATAATTATCGCATGGTAGCGGTGCCAACCGTGATTGCTAATTATCTTGCTTCACAGTACCAACATTTTTGGGGAGGCATTTATCTTTACGCACCAGAAATTCCAGCAGGAACTCATGCTGCGTTGATTAAATTTGCAGGTAACTATTTAGTGGAAGCTTGGCCGGGGCAATCTGTCTCCATCGATAAACATGTTATTGATAGTGGTAAAACACTTTCATTAACCAAAGGAATTCACACCATTCATGCATCAACTAGCATTCGTTTAAAATTATTACCTGAAAATGTCTCGGGATTGTTAAATCCTGCTTACAAAGAGGATCAGTGGCAATTGATGTTGTTTTAAAATCTCACTGGACACAACCGCACCCCTTCATTCTGTGCGATTTGTCTATCACTAACGATATTTTCACATGCGCCATCACTCCGCAAACCAATGGCTTTAGCAAATTGCAACATGCGTGTCACATTAAATTCCGTGGTTAATAAAAATAATTTGCCTTGGTATTGTCGTGCTAACTTAACCACTTCCGGCAAAATCTCATAAGCCTCTTTATCAAACGGCACACCAACAAATCGCCACTCTCTTGGAAAAAAGGGAATTAAATAAGTTTGCGGACGAGGATCGCGATTAATCGCATACACTGGAAATGACATGAGTACCATAGCGGCTGGAGTTTTACTCACAATCTCTGGTAATTTAACTTGAAAATAACTTTTCCCGTAATAAGGAGTGCGTAGCATTTGCGTGGGCGACATGGTTAGTAAAATAAAGGTAGCAAAATACCCGGCTAACAACAGGCGCTGCCACTGCACATGCAACAATTCTATACTTAATAATAAAATTAAAATAGGCGCAAGCATTTCCAAAGTGACGATATAACGCATCATGGAAAAATAATATTGCCAAATAATAAATGAAGCTATAAAAAACCCGATGAACCAACGCAACGGTATATTAGGCGACGGTTGTTGTTTGACACCAAATAATAATCTAGCCAACCAACGTAACGAACAGCAAAGCAATAACACCTCAACAATAGCAAAGCGAAAATCTCGAAAGGGTACATCCGCACTGCGACCATCCCAGGAAAAATAAAATGGAAATAAAATATTTTTCCAAAAACCTTGCGGAATAAAACGTGAATCACGCCAGCTATAAGCAGGAAAATCAGGCGAATGAAAAAGGCCATTCAGCAAAGGAAAAACAGGATTATGATATTGTTGCCACGAGGTCCACATCCAATTTCCTGCGGAAATTAACATACCGGCACCGATACCGATACACAACAGAAAACAATATTTGCTACGGTCTTGCCAGCGGATGGGCAGAATTAATATCGCCAACAAAGCACCTAACGCAAATAAGGCGGCGGTTAATTTTAAACCGACACCGATACCTAAAAAAAGTGCCGCAAATAATGTGGCGGGCACAGGAATCTTTTGTTTATGACCATTGCCAGCTAAGGCAAACGGAGCCAGGAGCGTCAGCGACTGGTGATTAAAAGCACCAGTCGCTGACGCTCCTGGCTCCGCTAATTGCGATTCTTGACTTCGTTTGCGTTCGCTGACATGACAGAATTGTTCTGCTAGATTTTCGGAAGCAACCTCAATTTTTTTTAATTGCCACAAAAATAAATAAGTAAACAACAATACAAAAATACTGACTAAATTATCATTCTGAAATGAACCAATCCCAGGCATGGCGGTCGGTCCGTACAATCCTAAAAAGGCAAGCACAAAACTGATCGTAACTTGCCAAATAGGCGTCACTAAAGACATTAAAAAAAATCTTGCGATTAAAAATAACAAAATAAAATTAATGCCGTGAATGGCGCCAAGAATAAATTCTGCTGTGCGCGGCGGAAAATGCGTTATTAAAAAATAGGTCAACAAATCAATGGTCGGGTTCAAATGCACGTGTACAAATGAATACGGCCAATAATCCACCGCGCTGCGATGATAAATTAATGCGAACGGATTATAAAAATGGTAATTCGCCATGTCCCAATTTAATTCTTTGCCAAAATGCGCGGAAAGCCATCCACAAAAAATCATAGAAATTATTAACAATAGAATACACAGAAAAAATTTTTTCATGCGTTATTGATACCGATAATATAGCTGCAGGACGCTGACAAAAAAACTGGCGAAGACAATTTGCATGCCAGAGATTAATGCGGTAAATGAGGGAATCAATACTCGCATCAATTGTGCAGGAATAAGCGGACCAAATGCTTGATGCATCCAATACCAAAATGCGTAAACCGATCCTAGGCAGCCCATGATTACTAATATTAATCCTATGACTAAACCACGTTCTAAAGTAAATTGCTGTAGAAATTTTTGCAAATTAGGTGCTGGCAAAGAAAATCGCGTGTAAAACGCGGCGAGCAATCGGCAAAATAACGAGAAAAATATCGCCTGCAATCCAACAATAATAAATAAGCCGGAAAACAATAAAGTATGCACATCAAAATTTAAGCGACCAATAGTGAATGGACCATTGATTAACAATAGCATCGCGCAAACACCGACGATGATTAAACTAATACCTGGATATAAAAACAACCAATTCGGACTCATCAACAATAACAAACGTAAATGACGCCAGCCATCACGCCATGGACGCAAATGCGGGCGGCGATTGCGGCCGTCGGGAAAAAGTTCGATCGGCACTTCGGTGATTTTTAACTGATGTAGCGTTGCCTGCGCCACCATTTCACTGGCAAATTCCATACCCTGACTTTGTAAATGTAAATTCAACATGCTCGCTCGACGAAATCCGCGCAAGCCGCTATGAAAATCTCCGATGGGAGTTTTAAAAAATAAACGACCTAGCAAAGATAAGACGGGATTACCAAGATATTTATTTAAAAAAGGCATAGCGCCTTCATGAATGCCGCCTTTGAAACGATTGCCCATCACTAAGTCAAACCCATCGCGTAATTTTGTTAAAAACGGAGTGAGATTTAAAAAATCATAGCTCGCATCCGCATCACCCATAATGATGTATTTACCCTTCGCTGCTTGAATGCCGGCATTGAGCGCTGCTCCGTAACCTTTGGTATTCACGTGAATCACACGGGCGCCATTCGCGACGGCAATGTCACAAGAGCCATCGGTGCTGCCATTGTCGGCGACTAAAATTTCGCCGTGGATGTTTTCGTTAATGAGAAATTGTTTGGCTTTGGTTATACAACTAGCCAAGGTCACCGCTTCGTTCAAGCATGGCAATAAAATGGTCAATTCGATATCGGACATGTGCGCACCTCGCGACCATCGTAACATTTTATACAAATCTCTCTCAATCCCCCTTTTTCAAAAGGGGTTTTTTCTTTAAACTTCAACCACGCTTATTCCTCCCTTTGAAAAGGGAGATTAGGAGGAATTTATCAATAATATTATTGCAACTTTAAGGAAATTTACCAATGAAACACTTAGCTAAGCTAACCCTCACCCTTGCTTGTCTCAGCGCTAATGCCTTTGCCATGAATAACCCGATCGGCTCCAAACCATGCAATTCTCACACTTGGCAGCATATTTACGCTATCCAACGCAATTGGCATGTCAGCATGCAAATTATTAATGAAGCTGATTATGGTTTTTTTGTTGGAGATGACTGTAAAACGATTAATTCTGCAGAAGTGGACCCGAGTGGTGCGCAACAATTTGGATTTAATTTTAAACCCGGTGCTGATTTTGATATGGCATATGTGCTTACACTTACTGAAAAGAAGGCTGAACTTACTCCGCAATTTACCTCAAAAACTTGTGTGTTTTTGGTGACCGCGACAGGACCTGCTCAACCTGACATCACAGTAAAAAGCTTTAACGGCGCACAATGTGATTGGAAGAGTGTTCCGGGAATGGGTGAAGATTTTTACGTGGGATAGACTCATTTTTTAAAATTTTAAGGACAAACGGAGCCAGGAGTAGCAACTAACGGAGCCAGGAGCGTCAGCGACTGGTGCATTTAATCACCAGTCGCTCACGCTCCTGGCTCCGTTAGTTGCTACTCCTGGCTCCGTTGGTTGTGGTTCATGCCCTATTTTGTCTTATAAGACTCCTGCACCCCTGTCAGTATCCCGCGCAGTATATTCATCTCGCGCACATCAGGCCGCGCGCGGTTAAATAAGCGCCGCAAACGCGCCATTAATTTTGGCGAGGGTTTACCTTTGAGGAAATCAATCTCGGCCAATACTTGCCGTAAATGGATATAAAACCGTTCCATTTCTTCTGCACTCGCCAGTGGATCTTCGCGCAATTCATAACTATTCACTTCGGTTAAGCTCGCGCAATAAAGTTCATAGCTAATCACTTGCACCGCGGCAGCGAGATTCAGCGAACTATAATTTGGGTTGGCCGGAATCTGGATGCAAACCTGACAACGCTGCAATTCGGCATTGGTCAAGCCAGACTGCTCTTGGCCGAAGACTATCGCGATCGTCCCCTGTGCGGCCTCCATTTTCGCTTTTTCAGCAAATTGCTTAGGGGTGAATTGCGGCCAGGCCACCGTGCGCTCACGGGTGCTGGTGCCGGCGACTAAAGTGCAGCCATGTATGGCAGCCTCTAGACTATCCGTCACTATCGCCTGATCGAGGATATCGGTCGCGCCCGAGGCCATTTCTACTGCTTTATCATGGGGATAAAGCTTAGGCGTAACTAGGTAAAGATTACCTAAGCCCATGGTTTTTATGGCACGTGCCGCCGAACCAATATTCCCGGGGTGGGAAGTATTCACTAAAATTAGTCGGATATTATTTAACATAAGTGCTTGAAATTAATATTATCTTAAGCTTTTATCGATAAACTATAAGTAATAATAATAAAAAAAATATTTATTTACTCAACCAGGATCAACCAATGTTTAGACCAGCTAACATACCATTAGATCCATGCGGGACGCTAGTTGTCCCCAAAGAAGCTGACATTATTCGAGGCGAACCTGCCATCGAAGCAAAAGCAGCTTCTTGGACCTTTCTCTATAGCAAACCACTAGAGCATGCAAAAGATGATTATGAATGGCCTGGTGTTCTCGAAAACGACGGGGTGGGTGACTCAAAAATCTTGCGCTTAAAATTAAAAAACCCCCCAGCGAATGCGAGTGCCACAGAACGTTGGGTTGTTCATCAATTTGGGCTCTTCGACACTACTATTCTTGCTGCTCCGCACCAGCCAGATTCATTATCTCCCAAACCAGCCCAATTTGAAGTTGGTATTTTTCAAAAAACAGGAGAAAAAATTCCTGGTATTCCTGAGTCAGGTCATTCAATAAAAATTAAAGATATGGGTTACATGTTTCCTGAAGATGTGCAAGGTTACAACCAAGAATTCAAACCTGTGCAGGGAAACATTTTCGACGGATTTAATCCTGCCGATCCAAACTTTAGTGTGTATAGCAAACAGAGTTGGATGGGGAATTGTTTTTTACTTTCCGTCATCAATGCCATTAATAGCAAAGGAGGAATGGCATTTGTTAATGGAATGATGAAACAAGATCTTGCTAAGGGTACAACAACTGTCAGATTATATGATCCAATTACTTTACAGCCAGTTTATATCGAAGTGCCAACATCGATTCATTACATTAATGGTGAATCTGCAGTAAACCATTCTGCTCCCTGGATACACATGATAGAAAAGGCGTATGCCGTGTACGCCAGAAAATTAACACTTAATAAAGATAAAACTGCGGTGGAAGTTGCCCAGCTTTTCTCTTCATTTCTTTCCATTTATGGCGATGGCGGCAGTCCCCATTTTGCTATGACGGTTCTAACTGGTGTAGCGGGAGAAAATCACTCGATTCAACCTAAACCCAACTCCCAATTAAATTTATTTAACTTAGAAGATTTAGTGAGTGTCGCCGAAGCAACTAAAGAATATCGCCAACGACAAGAGGCAATTGGAAATAATAAAGTTAAACCAGCAGCTGATAATAAATTTATAAAATATAAAAATGAACATAAAGAGGCTTATAGTCTTTTTACGATTTATGAAAATAATTGGTGGCAATCAAACGAATTTTTAGCCCTGGGCGATTATATTAATTCCTTACATACCATACTCGAGGAAAGCAAAGGCGAAACACAACGATTAAGAGCAGGGAATTGCTTACGCCAATTTAATATGCTCTGTAACGCTATGCCGAAGACTAGTGATGAGGTTATTATCGCACTAAGATATTTGCCGATACCGCCTCCAGATTCAGTCATCAACATGTTTCGTTCATTGCTTACTAAAGCGCCTTACACAATAGAAAAAACTGCCATCACTCACGCCCATCACGAGCCAGGGCCGCTTGGTTCTGGTCACTATACCGTTTCACAATTGAAACTTTGGCAAACTTTACGAAAGCATGTAAAAGAAATAAAAACTGATATTGTCACAGCCAGCACACCCAAAGAATTTGCCGACGAAAAAGCGGCACCCGTAGGATTGGTTGCTAATCATGTTTATACCGTCTTAGATGTTCCAATAAAAAATAATAAACTTTATGTTGAACTTCGCAATCCGTGGGGCAATACCAGTCGAGATTACGATGATATAAACGGACAACTTGTTCCTAAAGCAACAGAAGCACCGGTCTCGTGTATTGAGCTCTCCGAATTCACCCAATTTTTTGATTCATATTGTGTTGGCGAGTACCCTACTTTACCTTTAATGGGCTTTGCTAAAAAGAAAGAAGCTTGGAAATATGAAGATTTATTAACTTTGCAAAAGCTGATTAGCGCTGGATTTCGTGAAGTGGGTTTGCTCGATGAAAAAAGAGAAAATGCTGAGCCATTAACCGAAGCACAACGATTCAGAATAGCGGAATTAGCAAAATTAGATATTTCAAAATTATCGAAAAGATCAACTTCTCCTGTTTCTGTTGCAGAACCTATGTCTAACCCATCTGATCCCGAATCTGATTCAGAGGATAAATCAGACAATGAAAGAATGACAGACTCCAGGTTTGAAGCTAAACATGACTCGGAGGTTTCTGATGCAGAATCTACTGATGAAGCCAAAGAAGAAGAGTTTTTATTAGAAGATTTTATCGGAATTTCCTCGCCTTTCCAGGAAATGCAACGCAGTTTAAAAAAATTTGTTTCTTTTGCAAAAAATCCAGACATTACTCAAGATGCAGTCGCGATCGAGCTGCAGAAGTTATTATCCTATATCGACCACTATACTGACGAAAATTTTGCTGCTGAAAAAAAAGCGGACGAGCAAAGAAAAATACTACGAGTAGCACATCTTGGAAACTCACTCCCAGCACTTAAAGCTAAACCTCCTTTCCGCGAAGCTTACCCTAGGCTTTATAAAGCGCTTATTATTACTGCTAAAACTTTATTTTGGCTAGCAGTAGGCGCCGCCATTGGGTATGTCATTTTTATCTCTGGCGGCATGGCTGCATTCCCAATTGCAGCTATTGGTAAAGCGAGCATTGGGGTGAGCGCCCCATTTGCTGGTGGTATAACTAAGCTAGTGTGGGAAGGAATAGATTTTGTAGCCAGAAGTTTGGGGTTTTGGAAATCGGAGGATGATAAACCTTCGCAAACTCCACCTGCTGGTGCTCAGCCACCAAAACTAGCTGAATCTGTGAACAATTCCAAGTCACGTTCAGCTAACGGCTCCCGCAGACACATGCACCAAAGAATGAAGCAAGGTACTAGCAGCGTTTCTGCTGATCTAACCCAGCCATTATTAGATCCTCCAATATCTATCATTTCTGCTGATATCACCCAGTCACTATCAGGCACTGACATGACGCTCTTTAATCCGGCAGGCTCTCGTCCCGGGACGCCGCCAACACCTAAATCTGAGGCATCAACACCCAAATCAGAAGGTGATCACATACCTAGCTTAGAAGATGTCGCGAAATTAAAAAGGGTGGATTAGACGTGTTTTTTGCGTCGTGTCACCGGCTCGGCGGTTGGATTACGGCAAAAAACGCCTAATCCACCCTACGATTTTTAGCAAATTTTAATTTCGCGCCAGCAACTAGCTCTCCACGCCCGCGCTCATCTTCTACCGAAGATAGTGATCTATGACAAGCGGATGCTGCGCTTCATCGCATCCTATGTTATCCTTTATCCCTCCTAAAACAGACAACTATAACAGCCCAATGACTGACTCAATTATCAACATTGCTATGAATGCCGCTTTATCAGCGGGGAAAATTATTATTCGATCACTGGATCGCTTGGATACCATTAAAGTCATAGAAAAAAAACCCAATGACTATGTGACGGAAATTGACCAAGCGGTTGAGCGCGAAATCATCAAAGTCATACGCAAGGCTTATCCAAAACATGGCATTCTAGCGGAAGAAAGCGGCGAATCCCCGGGTGAAGAATACCAATGGATTATCGATCCCATCGATGGCACGCGCAATTTCATTCATGGTTTTCCCCATTTTGCGATCTCAATAGGGGTACGTTATCGCAACAAAATCGAATACGGCGTCATTTACGACCCTATTCGCGATGAATTATTTTCCGCGGTACGCGGTAAAGGGGCACGCCTCAATGATCGTAAAATTCGCGTCAGCGGTTGTAAATCATTAAAAAATAGTTTAATTGGCACCGGCTTTGCTCATAGGCATAAAACAGAATACCCCGAAGCTTTTAACCAGATAGCCGCCAACCTACTTCCCGCGTGTGGTGATATTCGCCGGGCAGGCGCTGCAACCTTAGATCTGGCTTACGTGGCTTGTGGACGCTTAGATGGTTTTTGGGAAATGGGTTTACAAATTTGGGATATGGCGGCGGGTTCCTTACTGGTGAAAGAAGCCGGCGGATTAGTAACCGATCCTCAGGGTGGCGATGATTATTTCACTTCTGGGAATATCGTAGTGGGTACGCCAAATATATTAAAATTAATGTTAAAAGAAATGAAACCGTTTGTTGGTTAATCTATTGGATCAATAAATGCTTAGGTCATGGCAACAACGAATTATTAGAGTCGTAGATGTTTTATTGGGGCATAGTATTCCAGCTGATAATCATCCAACAAGCAGTACAGCAGAGGAAACTCGCCGTGCCGCACCTTCTACCTCCACTATTCAGACTCAATTAACACCTCAGCCCGTATTACTAGAAGAAAAGATCGCTGACGGAGAATTACCAATCCTCGCATTTGTTCCGTTAAAAACTATTTTTGTGAAGGTTTACCACAATTATGTCATCCATATTTTTGATATAAACAGTCATAAACTTTTATCTACTTTGCAATTAAATTTATTACCAAATACAGTGCTGATCGATGAATCTCACAAATTTTTTATTCGACAAGTTGATGAAGAAACATTATTAATTTCGTATGTGGTCAGCAGTACCAAGCTTTCCGTGCTGCAAATTTGGAATTATCGCGCTCAGCAATTATTATGTTGCGAGGAATTTTCGGCAATCATTGCAGATATTGTTATTTTATCTCCTGCCCGTATTTGGTTGAGTATGAATAAATTATTTTCCTTGATTGAATATCAATGGGATCCAGCAAGAAAAAATAGCGGAACCATGAAGGAATTATTTGATAATAATATTATTTATTTAACAGCTTCATCCTATCAAATTGTGGGTGCCAATCATTTTTCAATTTTTGTATGGGATATTCATCAATCCCTTGATGAGCCAAGAAAAACGCTAACTATGCCCGACTTTGGCGAAAAAGATTATTATATTTATAACATTCTGGTCGATACGCAAAAAATTATCGCTTTAATTCATTGTCCGAGTGCTCGTGAGCAATATCAAATTCATTTTTGGGATCCACTGACCTTAAATCATGTCAGCCAAATAGCCATACCTCACAGCAAATTTTCCCGCGATCCAACGATTTATCAAAAATTATTCGCTTTACAAACCAGAGAGTTGGGTTTAGTGGGGCATTCCATTTCTGATAATAAAACAAAAGTTTTAAGCATCAATACCACCGATCTTTCCCAACCCGTCATTACGGCCAAATTCTTATTTCCAGGAAAAAAATATGTAGCAGGTTTAGCAGATGGCCGTCTAATGACTTGCGATGAACAAGGGAAAATAACCGTTTATAGCGACAAACCAAATTTACAACGATCATCTCAATTCACCACCACAGAAGAAAAATTTGCTCAGCGCACACAAAGAAAATTTGAGTTTCTTCACCAAAGTGAAGAATATACTTTTGCAGTAGTTCCCGCTGAAGGGAAGAACTCGTCATCGCGAGATCGCCCCACCCTGCAAAAAGCGCAGGGCTCGCAATGACAACTTCCGCGGGAACCGCCGATAGTGTTACCATGGATTCTCTAGTGGCTGAATCAAAAATTATCGCTTCTTACCGTACCTGAATCTTTATGGCCTATCGTCTAATGCTTCTTTTTGCGGCGGCAATAAATTAGTGCGGTTTAACCCAAGCGCGATGGCCAGTGATCCTGCTACATAGATAGACGAATACGTTCCTACAATAATGCCAATAATAAATGCCAGCGAAAATCCACGTAACAAACTTCCGCCTAAGAAAAATAAAGCCAGGATGACCGTCAACGTCAGCGCCGAAGTCATGATAGTACGCGATAAAGTTTGATTGATCGCTTGATTCATCACTTCGATAGGTGTGGCTTTGCGCAATTTGCGAAAATTTTCGCGCACACGATCGAAAATAACGATGGTATCGTTCAGTGAGTAACCGATCACCGTCAACACTGCGGTTAATGCAATCAAATTAAATTCAATATGAAAGAAGGAAAACACGCCGAGAATGAGCACCGGATCATGAATAAGCGCCACCGTCGAACCAATCGCAAAACGTGTTTCAAAACGAAATGCGATGTAAGCCATGGTACAAATTAAAGCGATAATAATCGCGAGCCAGCCCTTAGAAGCCATTTCTTTGCCCACTTGCGGCCCTATGTAATCCACGGCAGTGACTTTAGCCTCCGGCAAAACTTGCGTGACACGGCTGACCATCGTCTCTTTAATATCGGGCTTTCCACCTACTTTGACCGGCGCTACACCATCGCTGGGTTGAGTATCAGTCGAGTTAGTCGTTGCACCTGCTGGCGTGGCGTTTGGTTTGGCTATCATCTCTTGTTTCGGCATGGCGCTAGCAATAGTGTTGGGCGGTAAAGTCACCAATACATCACGTGAAGTGCCATAGCTAATGACCGAGGCTTCTTTCAAACCACTATTTTCCAGCGTGGTACGTACTTGATTCAAATCCACTGTCTGTGGGAAATTCAATTGAATTTGCATACCACCAGTAAAATCCAAGCCCCAATTTAAGCCATAAAAAATTAATGAGACTAATGAAAACGTAAATAATAATGCCGATACCGCAGCCGCCCATTTGCGCTGCGCCATAAAATCAATAGTGGTATTGTGCTTAAAAAATTCCATTAGGCTTTCATTCCTATCGATATATGTTTAACAGTTCGTCCACCGTAGAGCAGATTCACGACGGCGCGCACACCCATGATGGCGGTAAACATCGATGTTAACAAACCGATGGTTAGCGTAATCGCAAATCCTTTCACCGCCCCAGATCCTAAGCTGAATAACACCATAGCAACAATTAATGTAGTAATATTGGCGTCAATGATAGTCACCAAGGCACGTTCATATCCGGCATAAATACTCGATTGAATTCCTAAGCCACGGCGTAATTCTTCGCGGATGCGCTCAAAAATCAATACATTCGCATCCACCGCCATGCCAACCGTCAACACCATACCAGCAATACCAGGCAAGGTTAAGGTGGCACCTAATAACGACAACACAGCAACAATCAATATCAAATTCATCACCAAGGCTAAGTCCGCAATGATTCCCATCACGCCATAATAAAGCGCCATGAACACGACCACCAAAGCCATGCCGACTTCGACTGACAAAACACCCATATGAATATTTTGTTTACCTAAGCTCGGGCCCAACTGACGTTCTTCAATCACCGTGACACTCGCCGGCAGCGCACCGGCACGTAATAACAGCGCCAAGGTTTGTGCTTCATTTTGACTAGTTAAGCCGGTAATTTGGAAGCTATTGCCCAGCGCTTGCATAATCGTGGCAACACTAATGATTTTCTTTTCAGTGGTATAAATAATTTCTTGTTTGCCATTGACTAACTTGGGCGCTGATTTCACTTCAATAAATAAAACCGCCATCGGTTTGCCGACATTTTCCGCTGTGACTTTGGTAAACAAGCTATCGCCCATACCGCCCAATCGCACTTGTACATCCGGCCGACCATCTTCACCAAAACCAGAAACTGCGCTCACTAATGATGAACCGCGTAAGATGACTTCGTTGTTGAGCAAATAAGGTCGATTATTATTATCATAATAAAGTCTCACGCCTGGCGGAGTGACACCCTGCGCAACCACCGATTGCACATCATGTCCAGTATTATCCACCATATGGAATTCGAGCGTGGCCGTTTTACCCAAAATATTTTTGGCTTGCACTGAATCTTGTACCCCGGGCAAATCAACCGACACACGACTTTCACCTTGCTGTTGTACAATCGCTTCCGAGATACCCAGCTCATTCACGCGATTGCGTAACGTATTCATGCCCTGTTCCATGGTGGCTTGCTTTTCTTGATAAAGCGCCGCGGGGGATAAAATTCCTTGCAAGGTATAAAGATTACCAGCATGTTGTTCAGTCCAGGCAAATTCTTGGTAACGTTTGCTCGCTAAACTGTAAGCACTTTCTAATGAAGCCTCATCACGAAATTGCACGACAATGCCGTTATCACCGCGCCGAGTAATGCCTGTATAACGAATACGAGCATCACGGAAAGTTTGACCCACGTTATGCAAATCACCTTCTACGCGTTGCTGCACTACCGAATCTACATCCACTTGCAGCAACAGGTGAATACCGCCTTGCAAATCGAGACCCAATTTCATTGGGTTCGCACCGATATCTTTTAACCAAGTGGGAGTCGAGGAAGCTAAATTTAAGGCCACCAGATAATTGTCCCCTAACGCTTCTTGAATCAATTCTTTTGCTTTTAACTGCAGATCCGGTGTTTCGAAAGTAAGTAATAATGTTTGGTTGCTGAGCTGAGCACTAATGTAGGGAATATTCGCGTTTTGTAATACAGGTGTAACGGATTTGAGCGTATTATCATCCACGACTATGGATGGATTCGCTCCTGCCACCTGCACCGCTGGATATTTAGGATATAAATTGGGTATCGCATAAACAAATGCGATGATAATCACCGTTAAGATGAGCAAATACTTCCATAATGGATACCGATTAATTGACCCAGCCATAGTTTAGCAAATTCCTTATACTATCGATTTAATGGTACCTTTTGGTAAAACACCGACAATGGATGTTTTTTGGATGACGATCTCCACCTCATTGGCTATCATTAATCCAATATATTGATCGTTCAATTTAGTAATCTTGCCTAATAAACCGCCAGCGGTCATTACTTCATCACCTTTAGCAAGAGAGGATAGTAAATCGCGTTGTTCTTTGGCGCGTTTATTTTGTGGCCGCCAGACCATGAAATAAAAGAAAACGATAAATACTACAAAAATGATGATTAAAGAAAATGAACCCCCGCCTTGCGGCGCGGCCACTGGATCGGCATGGGCCGGAGTGATAAA
>Ga0207159_1023_pt2 | contig 38215 bp, 31 predicted proteins | sample Alteio_BWMinHeat_23_FD_153511 | JGI IMG/M metagenome (GOLD analysis project Ga0207159, IMG submission 153511) | Enriched cells from forest soil in Barre Woods Harvard Forest LTER site, Petersham, Massachusetts, United States -... | ecosystem: Environmental > Terrestrial > Soil > Temperate forest >... | reverse complement strand
ACTGTGCACAAGGCTTTGCGTAAAACCGTGTAATAGCGGTGTGTTTGGCGGAACCACGCTTCATTTGTGCTGTTCGTAATTGGTGGCTAAAATTGGAGGCCAAAAATCCGTAAAAATAAAATACCCCTGAGCGTGTACGGTTTTGTACGGATCGTGCCCTGGAACCCAATGTGGGCGCGGGCTGCAGAAGGGGGCTTTTTCTTACCCGCCTTTTACCCGTGTTTTACCCTCATTGTACCCGCCTGGCAGCCTATGTGCAGCCTATGGTTACCCTGTGTTTGGCCGTTATGATGTTATGGCAAACTAAATATACACACTATATAAATGAGAAAAAGGCCGGATGATGTTTACACTGACTTGTTATCGCTCACCCGGCATCTGTCTTGTAAATAGTACCTTCGCAAAAATAAAATTTGTATGTGGCTGAATAATATTTTGGAAACGATAGGCAACACCCCGTTGATAAAACTTAATAAGATAACCAAAGATATTCCGGCAACGGTACTTGCTAAAGTTGATTATTTTAATCCCGGCAATTCTATAAAAGACCGCATGGCTTTGAAGATGATAGAAGTAGCTGAGAAAGAAGGCAAACTGAAACCCGGCGGCACTATCATTGAATGTACCAGCGGCAACACAGGTATGGGGCTTGCGTTAACGGCTATTGTGAAGGGTTATAAATGTATATTTACCACAACCGATAAACAGAGCAAGGAAAAATCTGATATACTGAAGGCTGTAGGGGCAGAAGTGATCGTTTGTCCTACCAATGTTGAACCGGGCGACCCTCACAGCTACTACTCTGTTGCCAAAAGGCTTGAAAAGGAAATACCCAATGCATACCTGTGCAATCAATATGATAACCTGGCCAACAGGCTGGCGCACTACGAAACAACAGGCCCGGAGATATGGAAACAAACTGAAGGCAAAATAACGCATCTTGTTTGCACAGCCGGTACCGGTGGCACCGTTACCGGAACGGCAATGTGCCTAAAAGAGCAGAACCCCGCCATACAGGTATGGGCTATTGATGTTTTTGGATCGTTGCTTACAAAATATTTCAGGACAGGGGAGGTGGATATGAATGAAGTGCACCCCTACATAAGTGAAGGTTTTGGCGAAGATTTTATACCGCAGAACTATGACATGAGTGTTATAGACTATTTTGAGCAGGTTACCGACAAGGACGGCGCCATTATGGCAAGAAAACTTGCCAAGGAAGAAGGGCTGTTTTGTGGGTACAGTGCCGGCAGTTGTTTACAGGGTTTGATGCAATTGAAAAGCCGCCTGAAAAAGGATGACGTAGTTGTATGCATCTTTCATGATCATGGAAGCAGGTATGTTGCCAAAATATATAACGACCAATGGATGATGGAACGTGGCTTTTTGGAAGTAAAAACCTTTAAGGATATTGTGAATGGAAGAGCAGGAAAACGGTTGGTAACCATTCAACCCGGGCAAACAGTATCCCAGGCTGTTGAACTGATGAAAAAATATGATATAGAACATATCCCCGTAGTGAACGGGCAGGAAACGGTTGGTTCAGTTAGCGAAGGGGGATTGTTTCAAAAAGTTTTTCACGATCCCGGTATAAAAACAGCAACGGTTGAGGCAGTGATGGAACATGCTTATCCCCTGGTTGCATTCGACACACCGGTTGAGCGCTTAAGCAGCTTGATAAATAAAGAGAACGGGGCTGTATTGGCCAAAGATGATAAAGGCGATTACCACATTGTTACCAAATATGATGTGCTGCAAAGTTTGGCGAAATAATTATTTTCTTATGAGGCCAATTTTACTGCTGTCTGTTATTTGTATAGTGGGGTATATATCATCCGCGGTATTTGGTATCCTGTCCCGGCCTACCGAAAATATTGTGTATTTATCACCAATTTTATAATAAGTAAAATAGCCTTGCCCGGGTTCTTTCGTTCGCCTTACAAACAAGTCTTGCAGCATTGGGGAATCATAATTATTTTTTATTTGGTATAACTTGTCTGGGTAAGTGCCGTGTTCAACTTTGTAGAACTCTATATCCTTTACAAGGTTGTTTAATTCCGTACTTACCAGGTCTCTATCGGGATATAAAAAAATGGTATTATCTAATATCCACCAAAAACAAATGGTAAACAAGATATCAGCAACACCAATTAAAATAAGTTTTAAATTTTTAAATTGGAATATGCCTCTTATAATTAGTATGATACCCATAACAAAGCCCACATTTGGTATTAAGCCAAGCCACCCCCAATTATAAAACCGTTTAGCGGTTTTAGGTTTAGCTTTTACTTTTAAAAGACCATTGTTGATAATGCTAAAAAAATTGACCGCTTCATTCTGCGATAAAAAATAGTGTGTTGGAATTAAATAAAACTCCCCGTTATATAATAAAATGTAGATGTAGTTATTGTTCATGCTCACGGAGCGGATTGATTCCCATTCCCATAAGTATATCCCATTTACTGACGTTACCATAAATCCATCGTCATTAGTTGTGATACTTCTTAAAACGAAAGGAGGTTTTGGCCCTTTTAATAACTTGTTGAATCTTGTCGTCAATACCAGATAAGGAATAACAAAAAGAATCATAACTAAAATAATTATACAAACAGAAAACTTTATGAAGAATATCGGCCAGGAAAATGGGGAAATCCCTTTGTTGGGAACGGAAAGAAGACAGGCAATAAATAATAGCAGGGACAAACGCCTGGCCCAATCACGCCTGAAGAAATAATATCTTCTGAATTTTTTATAATCTTCCAGTGTCGTTTCAAATTGTAATCCCATGATATGCGGCTTAGGTTTGGCTGGTGAAATTTAGACCGTTGTTATTCAAATGTAATCTTTTCTTCAAAACATTTATGGTCAAGAGTAATTAGAATAGATTTCGTATATTGGGTTGAATATGAAGCGGATGTTAGGTTTAGCATTTTTATTTAACTCACCCTGTTTATTTGGACAGGGTAAGTTTATAACAGCTGTTTACCAATTGCATTCGGAAGTATGCTACGTGACAGATTCCGAAGTGTTTGATTATATTCTTGAAATATTTAATGATGATACTATAAGGATTGACATGTATAAACGGCATTGTAATGCCACGCAAGGTCAACTTTACAAAGTCTCTTTTACCGGCAAGGGAAATATTATAAAAGATACATTGAAAATTACCTGGTTATTATACGGTTACCAGGATAGAAAGAGCAAACAGCCTTTAACAAGAGATCTTGCGCTGAATAAAAATGATTCTTTTGTAAAATACCCTTCAACAGTCTTTGCATTGAAAGATGATAAAGCTGTAGCAGTCGATGGCCTTTTTCCGGCACTAAATACCATTTCAGTTGATGATTATTTTTTATTGGAAAGTGAGTTTGATGGTTTGATGAAGAATAAGAACAGGGTCGTTTATTAGTTATATTTTATACATGCAGCATGTTTAGAAAACTTGTCACTAAAAGTATTCAGCCCGGGCCTAAAGGCTTTCATTTTCGCGGTCACGAGGTAAAGCGCATCGAAACATTCAGTGATGCGGTATTTGCATTTGCTGTTACATTGCTCATTGTATCGCTGGAAGTGCCGAAGACCTTTGAAGAGCTGCTTACCACTATGCGCGGTTTTTTTGCATTTGCCATCAGTTTCACTTTTTTGATCATGATCTGGTATGAGCAGTATGTTTTTTTTCGCCGTTATGGCATGGAGGATATTGTGACTATTGTACTTAATGCAGTTCTTATGTTTATTGTGCTTTTTTATGTATATCCGTTAAAGTTTCTTTTTACACTTCTTTTCAGCAGCTATATTTATGGCGCTAACACGCCTTTTCATATATCGGATAAACAGTTCCCCGACCTAATGCTCGTTTACAGTATTGGATATATTGCCATTTATTCCCTTTTTTTTCTTATGTATTGTCACGCATTAAGGAAAAAAGATGCCCTTCAGCTAACAAAGGTTGAACTGTTTGATACAAGGACCAAGGTATATTCCAATTTCATTCTTATTCTTATAGGGCTGCTTTCTGTATGCCTGGTTAAAGTACTGCCACCCGGTCAAATTGCCATTGCAGGAATAATTTATTGTATTATCGGGCCGGTATTTTTTATATACTTTTCGGTGCGCGGCAGGAAAAGGAAAAAGGTGTATTCAAATCCAGTCCCTGTAAAATGATTTTGGGCTAAGTGTGTTGCTGTATTTTATAAGGTGCATCCGGTGAATTAAGAATCGGCAATATCTGCAACGGTCTTCTTCTCTAAAATGGCAAGATTGGCGTCCCGTACTTCGCACATTACCCGGTGCAGCCCGCAGTTTTTTTCATCGCAGTTTTTACATCGTTCATAAAAATGGAGGCTTACACAAGGCAAAAGGGCAATAGGCCCGTCAATTAAACGCAGCACATCGGCAAGCAATATTTTCTTGGGGTTTTTGGCAAGAAAATAACCGCCTCCCTTGCCTTTTTTGCTGTCAAGTATGTTGGCGCGTTTTAGTTCAAGCAGGATATTCTCCAGGAATTTTAAAGGTATTTTTCTTTTTTTTGAGATATCTGCAATAAGTATAGGCCCCTTTTCGTAATTCTGAGAAAGGTGCATCAATGCCTTAAATGCGTATTGTGTTTTCTTTGAAAGCATTCTTACTTTTTTTAGCGGCAACGGTGAAGTAAATGTGAAAACTAAGCTTTAATTTCAATCGAAAATAAAAAATTCATGAAAAAACCATTTTGCAAAGTTATATTTTTTATCGTGTTTTTTTCAGGTGCCACACTTTGCAGCGATCATGCCCGTGCGCAAAAACTCATCTTTCTTTTTGCACACGCCGTATACTCTTCACCCGTAGACAGTTATTTTAAAAGCGGCTATAAATTTGGCGCTGGCGCTGAAGCCGGGGTAGGCGTTGGGTTATTGGGCAAAACTTTTTTTACCGGCACTGTTGGCTATTCTGACTTTATTCATTCATCTGGTAATTCTTCGGGCAATATTTCCTATATACCGGTTAAAATTGGCATCCGGCATTATTTATTTGCAAAAATATTATTCGTTCACGCTGATCTTGGCGCAGGCTTTATAAATTCAACTGCCTATAGCAGTTCATCAACAAAATTTGCCGCGGATATTGGCGCCGGAGTAAAATTGCTTGGCCTTGAGATAATAGCAGATTATGATGGGTTTACCAGGTCTGATCCTTCATCCGGCTTTTCATCATGGATAGCTATAAAAGCGGGATTTAATATTGGATTGTAAGTCAAGGTTAAAGGCGTAAGATATAAGGTAAAAGGAAAACAGCGAATAAAGAGGTTATAGGTTTAAGGCAGAGGGTGCAAGGAAAGCCCCAAAAGGTTCACACTTTAACGTACGATGCGATTGCTTAAAACCCGGCAACACAGTTTAAAAACCCAGTACATCTTTCATCGTAAAAATCCCTTTTTTACCGTAAACAAATTCAGCAGCAAGCAATGCACCGCCGGCAAAGCCCTTCCTGTTATGGGCAGTATGTATTATTTCAATGTCGTCAATGGCTGAACTATATTTTATTTTATGCGTTCCCGGTGCAGGATCAATCCTTTCACTTATAATTTCAAGGTCTTCTTTGTTATCACTTATATGGTTTACCCATTGCTTTTTCTGGCTTATGTGCCGCAACACCTGCTCCGCTAAAGTAATAGCCGTGCCGCTCGGGGCATCCCTCTTTTGCGTATGATGAATTTCCTCGAGCATAACTTCATACTCAGGGTGAGGTATCATTAATTTAGCTAAATACGTATTCAGCTCAAAAAACAGGTTCACGCCTATGCTAAAATTACTGGCATACAAAAAAGCGCCATTTTTTTCTTTGCAATAAGTCAATACCCCGTCATAATCTGCAAGCCAGCCGGTAGAACCACATACAACCGGCACGCCTGCATTCAGGCATTTCTTAATATTTTCTTTTGCGCTGTGCGGCCCGGTAAATTCAATGGCCACATCCGCGCTTTTAACGGCATCAATGGTAAAATCATCTGTATTCTCAATGCCAATCCGTAATATTACCTCGTGCCCTTTTTGTACCGCGACCTCTTCTATCGCGTGGCCCATTTTTCCGTAACCTATCAATGCAATTTTCATAACAGATATTTAATTCCGGTATACTTCTGCGAAAATACTTGTAAAAATAAATACTACCACGAAGTATTAATAAGCTTTTGATGGTGGGGCTTAAAATTAAAAACAAAGCCAAGGTTTGTAGCTTTTGTAACAGGATTGTACCCGGGGTTTACGTGCATGCTAAGGTCATCGCTAACGTCAAAATCTTTAAGGTTGCCAAAAACTGTGGCATCTACTATATTCAGCCCCCACGCAATAAAAATAACAAGGAGGGAATAATCCTGGTCCCGCCTGAATTGATTTCTATAATTCTGCAGGGAAGATGCATCAAGAGGAGATCCATTGTAAAACAACTTGGGATTGATCTTTGAAAAATTGGCGGTATCATTATTTATAACGATCGTGTAGGCGTCCCTGGTTCTTTTGTACCAGGTGTTGTTGTAAATATAAGTGCCTATTGGTATGCCGATGGCTGCGTAAACAATTGGTATTTTCCAGTATTCCCTGTTGTACGCCTGCCCCCAGCCGGGTATAATGGCAGACCGTATAGTGGCTTTGTGGGGATCGTGCTTTGCTTTTTTTACAAGTGTATCTTTTTTTGCAACAGTATCAACAGTAATTTTTTTGATCACACTTATTTTCCGGGAAGTATCAAACAGCGACATTGAAGAAAGGGCATGCTTGGTTGAATCCTGTGCGCCGGCATTCGCAGTTATACAAATAGATAATATAATGCAATAAATACAACGCATATTTTTATACCGCCTGCACATTCATTTGCTCCAGCAACTTGTTTAGTTCCTCAAGTGAGTAGTATTCAATTGTAATACTGCCGTGACCGCTTTTGTTATGTGCAAGCTTTACTTTTGTGGCGAAATGAGACGCTAAATTATCCTCAATTCTTTTGTAAGCAGCCGGTAATGAAGATTTTGCAGAAGATTTAACAACGGTATTTTCTTTGTACATCTTGCGCACAAGCTCTTCTGTCTGCCTTACGTTAAGCTGTTTGCTTTTTATTTCACCAAAAACATATAGCTGTTTATCAACTGTATCAATATTTATCAGCGCCCTTGCATGCCCCATGCTAAGGCTGGTGTTACGTACTGCCAATTGTATATCGGGCGGCAGTTTTAGCAACCGTATATAATTGGTAACCGTACTTCTTTCCTTACCCATCCGTTCTGCAACCTGTTCCTGTGTATAATGCAGTTCATCCATCATACGTTTATAGCTAAGCGATATTTCTATCGCATTAAGGTCTTCACGCTGCAGGTTTTCTAATAGTGCCAGCTCAAGCAGCTCACTGTCATTCGCCTGGCGTATATACGCCGGAATATCTTTTAAGCCTGCAATTCTCGCCGCCCTGTAACGCCGTTCACCAGCTATCAACTGGTATTTTCCATTGGATAACCTGGATATTGTTAATGGCTGAATTATATCGTGCATCTTTATAGATGCTGCCAGTTCATTCAAGGCTTGTTCATCAAAATCACGGCGCGGGTTTTTAGGATTGGTTTGTATGTCATCAAGCTTAATTCTTGTGACACTGGTCACCTGCTCAACAACTGCACTTTTAAGGGTGCCGCCTGTGGTTTTAAGATCCGCATCAATATTCTGAAGCAGTGAACGTATGCCTTTGCCTAATGCGTCCTTATTTTGTTTGGGAGTGGTCATGTTTAGTTATAAGTTAAAAGTTTACAGTTTGTAGTTTATAGTTTGTAGTTGTGTGAATGAACCGGTTGAACTACAAACCATAAACTATAAACTACAAACTCATTCTAATATTCTTTCCTTATTGCTCATCTTCGTCATATCGTTTTTTTGCAAAACTTCCTTGGCAAGGTTAAGATAGTTTACGGTGCCCTTACTTTCAGCATCGTACAATATTACCGGTTTACCAACACTTGGGGCTTCGCTTAAACGCGTATTACGGTGAATGATTGTAGTAAAAACCATTTCATCAAAATGGCGCCTAACCTCGCTTACAACCTGGTTGCACAGCCTTAGGCGGCCATCATACATCGTCATCAATATCCCTTCGATCTGAAGATCGGTATTTAACCTGTTTTGAACGATCTTAATGGTATTAAGCAGTTTGCCCAGGCCTTCCAATGCGAAAAATTCGCACTGTACCGGAACTATCACGCTGTCTGACGCGGTCAGGGCGTTTACCGTTATCAAACCGAGTGAGGGTGAGCAATCTATTACGATAAAATCATAGTCATTCCGTATCGGCTCTAACACAGTCTTCAGCACCATTTCCCTGTTGGGATAGTTGATCATTTCTATCTCAGCGCCCACAAGATCTATATGTGACGGAATAAGATATAGATTAGGTATTTCGCTTTTTAGTACTACATCAGCCCCCGCGGTACCATTTACCATGCAATCGTACAGGCTTATGTTAATATTGTGCAGGTCAAACCCAACACCTGTAGTACTGTTGGCCTGTGGGTCGGCATCAACAAGCAACGTTTTGTACTCAAGTACAGCAAGGCTTGCTGCCAGGTTTATGGCGGTAGTGGTTTTACCTACGCCACCTTTTTGATTTGCCACGCCAATGATCCTTCCCATGCCCAGATTTAACCCCAAAGGGGAATTTTATTATTTAATGTTGTTAACGCCCAACCTTTGCAAGCTTTAATGCTTATAAACAATGCGGGGGGAGCAAAAATAATTTTTCGTGCTCATTTTGCCGCAACAATATTACCTTTTTAGGGCTATTATGAATAGAATTTTATCAACAGCACCGTTTTTTATGAAAAAGTAAACATGTTATTTTTGGGTAAAGCGCATTCCGGCGATAGAATTGGAAGATATTTTTTTAAAATTTAAAATTTTTTCAAAGCGTGGCCGTCTCTCTAAGTTAATAATATATAGATAATTTATGCGAAATTGGCGGGGCAGGTTGATCATTACAGGCATTATTCTTTTTGTTGACCTCTATATTTTCTCGGTTATCCGTTCGGTTACTGCAAATAGCAGCGAAACCGTTCAGTTTGTAAGTTATATTTCTTATTGGGCAGTTTCTCTTATTGCGCTCGCCTTTATTTTTTTATTTCCTGTGGTGCGTGTTTTCAGGGAGCACCTTTTTATACGTAATTATGTGTTCGCGATACTGATAGGTTTCTTTTTGGCTAAGATAATAGCCTCCTTATTTTTTCTTATTGACGACCTGCGGCGTGGCTCTGTTTGGCTGCTGGCTGAAATATTCCCGGGAACCGGGGTTGATTTTACCCATGCCGGTGGAGCAATACTGCGCTCGGCTATCATTAGCTGGACGGGTTTATTGGCAGGCAGCAGTGCCTTTATACTGCTTTTGTATGGGTTTAGTAACAAATACAATTACCAGGTAAGGCATATAAAACTTGCTTTTGATAATTTACCGGCCGCCTTTAAGGGATTTAAAATAGTGCACATCAGTGATATACACAGCGGTAGCCTGCAGGATAAAGCAGCAGTGAACAAGGGCGTGGATTTAATATTGAACGAGAAACCTGATCTCATTCTATTTACCGGCGACCTTGTAAACGATCATGTGAGGGAAATGACCGGTTTTGTAGATGTCTTTGGCCGTTTAAAAGCCCCGATGGGTGTTTTTAGCACCCTGGGTAACCATGATTATGGTGATTACTATGCCTGGCCCGACAAGGATGAGAAACACAGGGCGGCAGAAATTGCTGCAGGTAAACATTTATTTACACCTATGCAATTGGACAGTATTGAACATTTAAAGGAAGTGGAGGCTAAAATGGGCTGGCGTTTACTGATGAATGAGCATGTAGCGCTTAAAAAAAATGAGCAGGAAATAGCCTTGATTGGTATTGAAAACTGGGGTGCTAAGGGCCATTTTCCTAAATATGGCAAAATGGATGAGGCTTATGAGGGAACAGAGAAATACCCGTTCAAGATATTGATGAGCCATGACCCCAGCCATTGGCAGGCAGAAGTTAAAACCAAATACCCGGATGTGGACCTTACACTGAGCGGCCATACACATGGCATGCAGTTTGGGATTGAACTGCCGCGTTTTAAATGGAGCCCTGTGAAATGGATGTATAATGAGTGGGCAGGCCTTTATGAAAGCGGGAAACAAAAATTATACATAAACCGCGGCTTTGGCTTTATAGGTTATCCGGGAAGGGTTGGCATACTGCCGGAGATAACTGTAATTGAATTAGTATAAAAGCTTTGCATTTGGGTGCAGGCTATGCTGATTTTGTTGAGTATATTGCTACCAGCAGTGCCGCGCCCATGCATTGTAAACGAATGTGCTTATGCAGTTATTGTGAAAAAAATGTTTATGAAAAATTCAATTGATTATTGGCTTTGATATATATGTACATACTTAGTTTTGTAACTTTTACCCGGCAAGCTAATTTTTATGAGCAAGAATACTAAACCAAATATTCCCGCAAATATGCCACCAGGTATGCCACCAAAAGGGCCCAGCATATTCGGACTGCTAACACCTTACAGGATGTTAATATTTTTACTGTTACTGTTTACCCTGTTAAGCAACGGGATCAATTTGTGGTTGCCAAAAATTATTGCTAATGGTATTGATGCATTTAATAACCACAAGTTTGTTTTAAATGATATTATTATAAAATTCTCCATAGCTACAGTGGTCATTTTCATTTTTTCCTACCTGCAAAGCATAGTGCAAACGTACGCATCGGAGAGAGTAGCGAGGGACATACGTACAAAGCTGGCCGCCAAAATATCTGTACAAAGCTATGCGTATGTTGAGCAGGTTAACCCCTCAAAACTATTGACCAATTTAACCGCAGATGTAGACTCAATAAAAATGTTTGTAGCGCAGGCGGTAGCATCCATTGCTTCGTCAATCATCATTATTATTGGCGTGTGCATTATGTTGTTTACCATAAACTGGAAACTGGCGCTGGCCATTATTGCCATTATACCCATTATTGGCGGCACATTCTTTTTTGTGCTAAAAAAAGTGCGTGCCATCTTTATTAAAAGCCGTGCTGTTATTGACAGGCTTAACAAAGTTATTAATGAAAGTATTCTGGGCGCTGCGCTTATACGTGTTATTAATTCGCAGCAGCCGGAGTATGACAAATTTCTTTCAGCGAATACTGAGGCAAAAAGCCTTGGATTGGGCATTTTGAAATTATTTGCAGGCCTTATTCCTGTTATAATATTCACATCAAATATGGCAGGTCTTACAATACTGGCATTAGGCGGCCATTTTGTAATTAGCGGCAGTATGACCCTTGGCAATTTTGCCGCATTTAGCAGCTATCTTTCTATGCTGATATTTCCTATCCTGGTTATTGGCTTTATGAGCAACGTTATAGCACAGGCTACAGCAAGCTACCAACGTATAGATATGGTGTTAAATGCGCCTGAAATAAAGGAGACAGGTACAATTAAGGATAAATTGAAGGGTAATATCGCGCTGGAGGATGTATCAGTAATATATGGACAAAAACCAGCATTGAAAGACATCAGCTTTTCAGTTGAAGCGGGTTCAAGGCTTGCTATCATAGGCCCCACCGCCGCGGGAAAAACACAATTGCTTTACCTGTTGACCGGGTTAATAAAACAAAATAGCGGAACGGTTAAATTTGACGGAAAAACTATTGACAGCTACAATAAAGAAAATTTTCATAACCAGGTGGGATTCGTTTTCCAGGATAGTATCATTTTTAACATGAGTATCCGCGAGAATATTGCTTTTAATGACAAAGTTACAGATGAGTCGTTAGCCAAAGCAATTGCTACCGCAGAATTGAAAGATTATATTGATGGCCTGCCGCAAAAATTAGACACCGTTGTTTCCGAGCGGGGTACAAGTTTGTCGGGTGGCCAGAAGCAACGTATCATGCTGGCACGCGCATTGGCCATTAACCCAACCATATTGTTGCTTGACGATTTTACAGCACGTGTAGATACCAATACGGAAAAAAAGATATTGGATAATGTGCAGCAAAATTATCCCGGTATAACGCTTGTTTCAGTTACACAAAAAATAGCCTCAGTTGAAGATTACGACCAGGTAATTGTGCTGATGGAAGGTGAGATAGTTGCAACAGGCACACACGAGGAATTGATGGAATCAAGCCCCGAGTACGTGCAAATATATAATTCACAACAGAGCACCAGTAATTATGAATTACAATCTTAACCAGCTTTCGGCACAGCAGCAAAAAACTTCTACGCTTAAAGCGTTGAATAAATTGCTGCAGCTTATTTCAGAAGAAAGAAAGAACCTGTATTTTGCCCTGCTGGCCATACTAACCAATTCAGGGCTTAACCTGCTTGGGCCGTTTATTATAGGTATTACTATTAACCATTATGTTGCACCAAAACCGCCTGCACTTCCGGATTACAATGGGGTGCTGATGTTTGCAGGCATATTGCTGCTTATGTATGTTGTAGCTTTTTTTGCAAGCTACCTGCAAACCATGACGATGGGCGGTATTGGCCAGCGCATGCTGTTTAAGCTGCGCAACAGTATTTTTATAAAATTGCAGCAATTGCCGGTCGCATTTTTTAATGATAATAAAGCAGGGGACCTGATATCAAGGGTAAATAATGATACAGATAAAATAAACCAGTTCTTCTCCCAGTCGTTAATGCAGTTTATAGGCACTCTTGCCACCATGACGGGTGCAGGTATATTTTTACTGGTTATTAATATAAAACTTGGGCTGGCTACCCTGGCGCCGGGGTTACTCATATTTATTTTTACAAAGCTTACTTCTGCCTGGGTAAAGAAAAAAAATGCGGTGAATTTAAAAAGCACCGGTGGCCTGAGCGCGGAGATACAGGAAAGCCTGCACAATTTTAAAGTTATTATCGCCTTTAACCGGCGTGATTATTTTAGAAAACGTTTTGACCAGGCCAATAAAACCAATTATGGCAGCGCCATAGGAGCAGGGCTGGCCAATAATATTTTTCTGCCTGTTTACGGCTTATTTGCCAGCGCTGCACAGTTAATTGTGTTACTATATGGCGTCCACCTTATAACCACAGGTGAGTTTAATATTGGTTACCTGGTTGCATACTTTGCATACGCCACAAACTTTTACAATCCTTTGCGGCAACTCGCTGCTTTATGGGCAGGCTTCCAGGTTGCTATGGCCGGGTGGGACAGGATATCTGTTATATTAAGCCTGGAATCAAACCTGCCCGTTGTAAAAGATAATAAGGGCAGCAAAAATGCGCCTTTGCTTGCTTTTAACAATGTGCATTTTGGTTACACCAATACGGAGATATTGCATAACATAAGCTTTGACCTTGAACGCGGTAAAACGTATGCGCTGGTTGGCCCAACAGGCGGCGGCAAAACAACTACTGCTTCTTTAATAGCACGGTTATACGACCCCGTACAGGGAACGGTAATGCTGAACGGGAAAGATATGCGCTCCTATTCACCCGAAGAAAGAACAGAAAAGATCGGCTTTATTTTGCAGGAGCCCTTCCTCTTTTCAGGAACGGTGAAAGATAATATCTTGTATGCCAATAATAAGTATAAGGATTACACCAATGAGCAGCTGGAAGAAGTAATAAGGGAATCAGGCCTTGAAAGCATTTTGAGTATTTTTGATAAAGGCCTTGATACGCCCGTTGCTTCAAGCGGGGACGTTATAAGCCTCGGGCAGAAACAGCTTATTGCTTTTATGCGTGCCGTTCTCCGTAACCCGGACCTGCTTATACTGGATGAGGCGACAGCTAACATAGACACAATGACAGAACAAATACTGGAAGATATTTTAAATAAACTGCCTGAAACAACTACACGTGTTATTATTGCCCACCGCTTAAATACCATACAAAACGCAGATGAAATATTCTTTGTAAATGCAGGTGAAGTTAAACGCGCTGGCTCACTGGAACATGCGGTGAACATGCTGTTGCATGGCAAGAGGGCGAGCTGAGGTTTCCCTCATCCCCGGCCCTTCTCCACAAGTGGAGAAGGGGGACGTGAAGAAGGAAGCAAAAAAATGTATTTTTTCTCTTTATTATTATTTTTATTCTATAATAGCTTTGAATGGCAATTAGAATACCCATAAGGTATGAAGGGGCAACCGGTGAGAAAACACTTTATACCTTGTTTGACAGTGGTTCTACCTTTTCATGTATACACCCGGATTTTGTTGGGGATATAGCACCTCCTCAGCATCTGCGTGTTCCACTTGAAGTGTCTACAGCAAGTGAAGGCACTTACATGAAGATCGAGAATAAATTGCTATCCGAATTCTATATAAATGACATACGGATGTCAGACGAATTTATGGTAGTGCCTAACCTGAGCGAAGAAGCTATTATTGGTGCAACCACCATGCAGAAGTGGAGGATCAAATTGGACTTTGAACACGACACCGTAATTATTGACCCTAAAATTGCAAAAGCAATTTTAAAACAAATGAAATAACAACTGCATTATTCCTCCATATTCTTCGCTTTTCCCTTCTCCACCCCGTGGAGAAGGGGCAGGGGATGAGGTGTTTACACCTTCGCTGCAGCATATTTTCTTTCACCGATCTGTTGCCTCCACATAGCGTAATACAGGCCTTTTTCATCAAGCAGTTCGTAGTGGGTGCCTGTTTCAGTTATTTGCCCTTTTTCAAGAACATAAATACGGTCTGCATGCATGATGGTGCTTAAACGGTGGGCTATCAATACGGTTATTTGTTCTTTCTCGTTTGATATCTGTTTTATGGTAGAAGTGATCTCCTCTTCTGTAATAGAATCAAGCGAAGAGGTGGCTTCGTCAAATATCAGTAAATGCGGGCGGCGCAATAAGGAGCGGGCAATGCTTAACCGTTGTTTTTCTCCACCGCTTAATTTTAGGCCGCCTTCGCCAATCATGGTATCAATGCCTTTTTCTGCCCTTGCCAATAAACCATTACAGCTTGCTTTTTGCAAAGCATCCAGCAGGTCTTCCTCAGTTGCTGACGGGCTTACAAACATCAGGTTCTCCTTAATGGTCCCTGCAAAAAGCTGGGTATCCTGGGTAACAAAACCTATCTGGGTGCGAAGATCATCCAATTCAATATCATTGCTGTTGATGCCATTATACAGAACTGTTCCCTGTTGCGGGCGGTAAAGCCCTACCAGCATTTTAACCAACGTGCTTTTTCCCGCACCGGACGGGCCAACAAAAGCTACTGTTTCACCCTTTTCTACCTCAAAGCTTATACTGTCCAGGGCCTTGTATTGTGCAGTTTGGTGTTTGAATGATACATTGTTGAACCTGAGTTCTTCAATATCTCCAATATGTTTAGGTACCGCGGGTTTAATTTCGCTTGGCCTTTTCATTACATTATCAAAGTTTATCAATGAGGCCTCTGCCTCTCTGTAGGCTATTATTATATTGCCAATTTCTTGTAAAGGCCCGAAAATAAAGAACGAATAAAAAGTTAAGGTCATTACCTGTCCGGCCGTAAGCTGCCCTTTGAATACAAGCCATGCCAAAGTGAACATAATCACCTGCCTTAAAAAATTTACACAAGTACCTTGTATAAAACTCAAAGTACGGATGCTTTTCACTTTCCTCAGTTCAAGGCCAAGTATTTTATAGGTGTTCGAATTAAGCCTTTTTATTTCCTGCTCGGTTAACCCTAAACTTTTTACAAGTTCAATATTCCTCAACGATTCTGTAGTAGAACCGGCAAGGGCATTAGTCTCTTTTACAATACTTTTTTGTATTACTTTGATTTTTTTACTTAAAAAACTTGTCAGGATGGATAACGCAGCAATACCCACCGCATATATTGGCATAATTGACCAATGAAGGCTAAATGAATAAACACACACAAAAACGACTCCTACTAAAATGGCGAATAATACATTTACAAAAGCGATAATGAATTTCTCTGTATCCGCCCTGACTTTTGAAAGGATAGATAATGTTTCGCCACTCCGTTGATCCTCAAAATCCTGGTAAGGAAGCTGCATTGAATGTTGCAAACCATCAGTAAAAATCTTCGCACCAAATTTCTGTACAATAACATTTGTGAAATAATCTTGAAATGCTTTAGCGATCCTTGAAACCATTGCTACTCCAATAAATATCCCCAAAAAACCAAGAACACCCCAAACATATTGGCTTCCTGATCTGACAGTATCTTGAATAAAGGTTTTATGAGCGTCAAAATGGCCTGTTGAGAATGGGTGTGTGAGGTATTTATCGAAAAACTTCCCAAAGAAAAATGGATCAAGCATTGAAAAGCTTTGGTTAATTGCCGATAACAACAAAGCCAGACTCACCAGCCATTTATACGGTTTTAAATATTGAAGCAGTATTTTCATAATTCAGTCTTATACGTTTAAAGAACCGTTTGTACATACAAACATTGTACAATTTATTAAAAATACGGCAAGTTGTCATATTGCTGCTAATGCGGCATTGTTGAAAAGTGGAAAATATGCATGAAAGAACCATACAGGTACTTTCATACATGTCCGAAAAATTAAAATATTGTGTAAGCTAATTTTTCCTGAACCCCCATTTTATCAATTCCTTCCAGGTGGTTTTCTTCCCATACATTAAAATGCCTGTGCGGTAAATTTTTCCGGCCATCCAGGTAACAAATAAAAACCCCGCTATCAATAAAATTATACTGGCAGATAATTGAAAATAGGTAACTGTACCGGGCACACCATAGGCAATACGCGACATCATTACAATAGATGAGCTAAATGGTATAATGCTTGCCCAAATTGCCAGCGGGCTATCGGGAATCTGCACAGCGTTAGTGCCTATGATAAAGGAAAATATAATGGGCATGGTAACAGGTAATGTTAAGCTTTGTGAGCTTTGTATATCCTCCACAACACAACCAATGGCTGCAAACAATGCTGCATAAAACAAATATCCACCAAGGAAATAAAAAATAAAACAACTGATGATCACAGGCCAATTGGCTGTGCCCAGGCTATGTTTGATAGAATAAATATTTTGGGCTGCATCACTTGCCTGTGCAGAACCGCCGGGCATTGCGCCATTATGCTGCTGTAGTGTTTGAACCTGCTGCATTGTATCATATGAAATAAATGATTGTGCAGCAGCGGATAAAACGAAAATTAATACTATCCACATTAAAAATTGCGTTAACCCCACCGCGCCTATACCAATTATTTTGCCCATCATCAGCTGAAAGGGCTTTACACTGCTTACAATTACTTCGGCTATGCGGCTTGTTTTTTCTTCCATAACGCCACGCATAAGCATCATCCCATAAATAAGCATGGTTATATAAATGAGTATGCCGCTAACATATCCTACTAATGCAGCAACCCCCTGGTTGCTTTCCTGGGCCTTGCCATTTTGCTCCACCTCTGATTTAACATCCGCAATATGGGATTTTGTATGTATTGAATCAAGCGTAACTCTCAAAATGCCATGCTTTTGCAGCATATTGTCTTCCACTACAGCATTTATTTTATCTTCAATAGAGGACGTGGTACCTAAACCAACAGCCTTTGTTGAACGGATATAGAAAAACTGTTTTTGTGCAGTGTCGAGCTTAGTGATGGTTAGCAAACCGGAATACCCTTTTGCAAGGTAGTTAGTAGAATCTACATCTGCGGGATAAGCGAAGGTAATATCATTGTCGTTTTTTAAATTATTTGCAAAAAAGCCATTCTGGTCAATTACGGCAACTTTTAGCCTTTCTTTTCCTTTAACTGAAAGATAAGCTATGCCAAATATCAGCCCAACAAATAACAGCGGTGTTAAGATGGTTGTAAGTAAAAAAGTCCTGTTCTTTACTCGTGAAAGATATTCCCTTTGTATAATAAGTGGTATCTTATTCATGACTCATGTGTTTAAGACCGGTGGTGTGCAATTAATCAATTTTCTGAAATGAACGGCTAACAGCCTTGGTGCCTTCTACCAAATGAATAAAAATATCATTCAGTGAAGGAAGTATCTCGTTAAAGCCTTCAATATTATAGTTTTGCTGAATAAAATATTGCAGTACATCATTGCTTTTATAACCGTCTTTTATTCTTACTACAAGTTTATTGGCCCTTGTATCAAGTACTTCAAAACAATTGCTGCTTATATTGGCGGCCACGCCACTTAGTTGTATACTGAACTTGTTTTCTTTAAAATCCTGTTTCACCTGCTGTACGGATCCATCCAGGATCTTTTTGCCAAGGTTTACTAATACTATGTGGTCGCAGATCTCTTCTACCTGTTCCATACGGTGTGTACTGAATATTACCGTGCTGCCGCGCTGGGCAAGCCCGTATATCTCATCCTTTATAATATTTGCATTAACAGGGTCAAGACCGCTGAACGGTTCATCAAGAATTATTAGCTTTGGTTCATGTAAAACAGTAATAACAAACTGTAGTTTCTGGCTCATCCCTTTACTCAGGTCTTCCATTTTCTTGTTCCACCAGCTTTGCATTTCAAGCCGGGTAAACCAGAATTTTATTTTCTCCATTGCATCTGCTTTTGTCAGCCCTTTAAGCTGTGCAAGGTATAAGGCCTGCTCACCTATCTTCATCTTTTTGTAAAGCCCTCTTTCCTCCGGCATGTAACCTATCTTAACAATGTCGTTCGCCGGGTCAAAGGCTTTTCCGTCTAACGTAATGCTGCCCTCATCCGGGTAGAAAATACCGGTGATCATCCGGAGCAGCGTTGTTTTACCTGCACCGTTTGGCCCAAGTAAACCAAATATGCTGCCCTTATCGATGGTAAAACTAATGTCATCAACGGCTTTTTGCGTAGCATAATATTTTTTTAGATTTTTAAGCTCTAAAATTGGCATCGCAGATTGTTTTAGTGTTTCAAATGTAAGATTTACGGAATTATGCGGGCATTAATTATTAAGATTACATTATGAGTGGTAAAACTTACCGATTTTATGGTACTCTTTATATGCCTCTCGCTAAATTGCACACTATTACATTATATTTATTGATATGAAAATACCTTATTTTTTTAGATCATTTATTGTGTGCGCAGTTATTATTAGTTTATGCGGGGGATGGGGTGTTTTAGTTCATAAAACAGACCACCAGCTTGCGGTGTATGAATTGCCTGTTAAAATGCAGCGTTTTTTTTATAAGAATATGCAATACATTACTGATAGTTCCATAAGGCCTGATATACGGCGGAACAAGGATTCAACTGAAGGACCTAAACATTTTATTGACCTGGAGAAGTATGGAGATTCTGCTGCTTGGAAAATGCCCATGGCCTGGAATGAAGCTGTCGCGAAGTATTCAAAAGATACCCTGTTAAAATATGGCTATGTTCCTTATCATATTATTAACATGAAAAACAAATTGATCAATGCCTTTAAATCAGGCAATGGGGATAGCATCCTGTTTTATGCCATTGACCTTGGGCACTATATTGAGGATGCTAATGTGCCATTACACAGCTCAGTAAATTATGATGGACAACTAACAGGTCAAAGGGGGATACATGCGTTGTGGGAAAGTGTAGTGCCAGAAATTGAAATAACCGGTTATGACCTTTATACGAGACATAAAGCCACTTATTTAAAAGATCCTGCACTTGCTATATGGACAGCCATTAGAACTGCCCATGGTTTGTTGCCCGGTGTTTTAAAAAAGGAAAAAGAAGTATCCGCTCATTTTGTTGATTCAACAAAATACAGGACTGTACTTAAATATGGCAAGACCTTAAAATATTACACCGATGCCTTTGCCAAAGCCTACGGCGACGCTTTAAAACCAACCATTAACCAGCAGCTTATTAGTTCAGCAAACCTTGTTGCAGATTTTTGGTACACTGCGTGGGTTGACGGAGGTTCTCCAAATCTTGATCTGTTGCTTAAAACTTCTTTTACAAGGGATGACGAAAAGAAATTGAATACAGAGCTAAGATCATTTGAACACAATACGCTGATAAAAGACAGTATATTAAAAGCAACCAAAGGTAATTTCAGGGAATGAGGTGTCCGAAAACATGTTTATTAAAAGTTCGCGACCCAGTGCTTAAATGATATTATTGGCTGGATCAACGAATACAGAATTATATTTACTTTTTCGTGGGATAATAGCAATAAGGATGTTTGTATCTATTATTACTTTCATTTACCGGCATTGATCTGGCTTCTAAAATGATCTTTGCTTAATTCCTTTACTGTTTCATCCGACCAGCCTTTTTCATCCCAAACTTTGTCCATCTCATTCATTAATTTGTCGGCAAAATATTCAGATAAATATTTTCTAATATGGTCCCAATCTTCTTTTGGAAGTTCCTTAGAGAACATTTTTAAAAAATGCAGTTGCTGTTCATTTAAAGGATAATTCAAAGCGTCCATACCATTTTTTTATAAAAGTACAATAATTTTATTTTAGGCTTTTAGTGGCGCAATCACTTTAAACGTGTAATTTAATTGCTATCCTTTCTGCTACCCTTTCGCCATCCATTGCCGCGCTTACAATGCCGCCCGCATACCCTGCACCCTCCCCGCAGGGATATAAATTATTTATCTGCGGATGCTGCAATGTTTCGGCATCTCTTGGTATTCTTACAGGCGAGGATGTTCTGCTTTCTGTGGCAACAACTATTGCTTCATTGGTATAGTAGCCATGCATTTTTTTCCCAAAGGCCTTAAAGCCCTGTTGTAAGGCTGTATAAATAAATGAGGGCAGCACATTTTGCAGGTTTATTGAATGCACACCCGGTACATAACTGCACCCCGGTAACTTTGCGGATACTTTATTATTGCAAAAATCAACCATTGCCTGTGCAGGAGCGACAAATTTGCCACCGCCTTCTGTAAAGGCCTTCTTCTCTATCCACGACTGAAAATACATTAATGCAAGCGGGGAATGTATATATTTTTTATATCCGGGAAGATCTTTTAAATCCATCAAATCGCGGTTCTCCACTGTTACAACCATTCCGCTGTTTGCATAGGGATTGTTTCTCTTACTTGGGCTCCATCCGTTCACCACCAATTCCCCTTCATTTGTAGCAGCAGGCGCAATAATACCACCGGGACACATACAAAAACTAAATACACCTTTGTTATTAACCTGTTCAACCAAACTGTACGAAGCAGGGGGCAAATATTCATTTCTTTCCAGGCTTCCCTTGTTATCTACATTGCAATGATATTGAATACCATCTATTAGTGCCTGCGGATGTTCTATACGAACACCTAATGCAAAAGACTTTGCTTCGAGTAAAATATTCTTGTGGTGCAGCAGTTCGAAAATATCCCTGGCAGAATGCCCCGTTGCAAGTATAACAGCGTCGCCGTATACTGTTGTCGCGTCGTATGTTTTAACGCCTTTTATTACATTGTTTTCAATTATAAAGTCAGTAACTTTCTTTTCAAATAGTATTTGACCGCCGCATCCAGTTACCTGTTCACGCATTGCCGCAATAATACCAGGTAATTTATTGGTGCCAATATGAGGGTGCGATTCGTATAATATCTTTTCCTCAGCTCCAAACTGCACAAATGCATTTAAAATACGGTTAACATTGCCGCGCTTTGTACTTCTTGTATAAAGCTTGCCATCGCTGTACGTGCCTGCGCCCCCTTCTCCAAAGCAATAATTACTTTCACTATTAATGACCCCCTCTTTATTTAATAAAGCAAGATCCCTTCTTCGTGCGCGCACATCTTTCCCTCTTTCAAGTACAACGGGCTTTATGCCAAGTTCAATAAGTTTTAAAGCAGCAAATAAACCCGCAGGCCCTGCACCAATAACAATTACTGTATTTTTGGAGTGGTGTACATCCTGAAAAGAGATTTTTTCAATTGCCCTTTCAGTAAAAGGCTCATCAATAAATACTTTTAGAGTTAAATTAACCCATGCTGTTCTTCCGCGCGCATCTACTGACTTTTTAAGAATATAAAAACCAGTAATATCTGCAATATTTTTACCCGTATTTTGTGCAATGTGTTGTTTTATTGCCCCATTGTTTGCTGCATCTGCAGGCAATAACCGTAAGGAGATATTCTTTTGCATATTTGTTAGGTATTTATCCTAAAAAAATAAAATAATTATGTAAAACAATAATGGCTGCAAAAGCAGCCATTATTGGCAAATGTATTTTAGTATTTTAACTCACTTAAAGCGAAAAATGATATGCCCGTGAGACCAATATCAGTATGATTTGATGCTTTTGTATTTGTCTTATTAAAAAGGCAGGTCATCAACGTTTTCATTCGCCTGGTTATATTCCGGGGGCGCAGGCATCTCTGTATTATTTTGCTGGCCAAGCTTAACCTGTTCCATTTTCCATGCATCCAGGTTAGTAATGTAATTCTCCTTCCCGTCCTTTACCCATTTTGTTCCTTTGATATTAAAAGAAACTTTTATTTCATCTCCAAGATTAAACCTGTCCGGTAAAGCTGTTTTATCCTGAACACATTGAAACTTAATATAGTTAGTAATGATCCTGCCACTAAACTCTTCCGTTTTTTCAATTACAAACTCTCTTGTTTTAAAAGATTCTGTACGTTGTACAATATTAAATTTTGCTACCAGTTTTCCTGTAATTTCAAATGACATAATATATTAATTATTTTGATATGCAAATGTAGCTTAAAAAAAAATTCTAAATTAGTTGGAATTATTTTTGCTGTATATAAAAAATTGTACCTTACACTTTCCTGAGTGTGTTTTTTAACCCGTAAAATATAATGTATCCTAAATCATGTCATATGTATAGGAATAAAAAAAATAGCAGCATTGAATATAATACACTACGGGTGATAAATTCCTCATTCATTTCTTATTATTTCTTTCGGCGAACGAAAAAAATTTTTGATATTGATTTAACGGAGGTCAGTTAAAGAAAATCAGTACAAAAAAAAATTTTTTTTTCAACAAAAAGATAGATATTCGTCCTCCTGTCCCAAAATTTTCTTTCATAAAAATGGAACGAATTTTTTGGGCTTTTTTTCCGGGTTAATATACTTTATCCATTATAAATTTTTGCTTAATCATTATGACTAAAACCACCGCCGAGACCGTTTGGAACAACTGCTTGAAAATTATTAAGGATATAGTAGAATGGCAGCATTTTAAAACGTGGTTTGAACCTATTAAATCGGTGGAGTTAAAAGGCAATGTGCTGTTGATACAGGTACCAAGCCAGTTTTTTTTTGAATATCTTGAAGAACATTATGTAAATTTATTGGCGAAGACCTTGAAAAGAGAAATGGGTAAAGATGCCCGCCTTGAATACCGCATAATGGTTGACAGCGGCAATAAAGGCCGAAACGGAACAATGGATATTCCTGCAGGTAATGCAAGGATATATAACAATAACGAAATGGATTTTCCTTTGATAATAAATAACCCGGTTAAGAATCCGTTTGTAATCCCTGGTCTTAAAAAGATGCAGATAGATCCGCAATTAAACGCGTCATATACTTTTGATGCGTTTATTGAGGGCGATTGTAACCGTGTGTCCCGCCGTGCAGGAAAAACAGTTGCTGAAAAGCCTGGTGCCAATTCATTTAATCCATTGGTTATATATGGTGGCGTTGGCCTGGGTAAAACACACCTTGCGCAGGCAATAGGCAACGAAGTAAAACGCATGCATAACAACAAAGTAGTATTGTATGTAAGCAGTGAAAAATTTATAAACCAGTTCCAGGATCACAGCCGGAACAACGCTATTAATGATTTTATACATTTTTACCAGCTAATAGATGTTTTAATAATTGACGATGTGCAGTTTTTTGCACGCGCTGAAAAAAGCCAGGACGCTTTTTTTGCAATTTTTAATCACCTGCACCAAAGCGGTAAGCAATTGGTGCTTACTTCGGATAAGGCCCCTAAAGACCTTGATGGTATGCAGGAAAGATTACTCAGCCGCTTTCGTTGGGGGCTAAGCGCAGACCTGCAGATACCCGACTATGAAACCCGCATTGAGATACTGGAAAGAAAGATGAAGAATGACGGGCTTGATATGCCAAAGGAAGTGGTGAAATATGTGGCCTATAATATAAGCACTAATGTACGCGAACTGGAAGGCGCCTTGATTAGCCTGCTGGCGCAATCCTCCTTAAATAAACGGGAAATTGACCTTGAGCTTGCTAAAAAGGTATTGCGCAATTTTGTAAAAACCAGCAGTAAGGAAATTACGATTGATGCCATACAGAAAATGGTATGCGAATATTTTGATGTTGCATACGAGAAATTACTTCACAAAACCCGCAAACGCGAAATTGTACAGGCCCGCCAAATAACTATGTACCTTGCCAAAGCATTTACCAAAAACTCGTTAAAAACTATTGGAGAGCATTTTGGCGGAAGAGATCATACCACAGTTATTCACTCCTGCCAAACTGTAAAAGACCTGATGGATACTGACAGCATGTTTCGCGAGAATGTGATGGAACTGACCCAAAAAGTACAGTTGGCTTCCATGTAATAAAAAAAATTATAAGGAACTCCAAATCCAATAAGGATGTAGCTTTGGAATTTTATTTGGCACGCTGCATTCATGAATCTCTCTTGTACTTATAGAACTTGCAAACTCCCGAACTTATACCGCTATCCATATATTATTTGGGATTTATTTATTGCATCTCTATATTTGCAGCCCTTTAACAGGAACAGGTGAGGTGGATGAGTGGCTGAAATCAGTAGTTTGCTAAACTGCCGTACGGGTTACTCTGTACCGAGGGTTCGAATCCCTCCCTCACCGCTGGAAAAAATAACGCCTGTAAGTCATTGATTTACAGGCGTATCTGTTGGTAAATATTCCCCCTTGTTTCACTTGAACCTCGATATTTTATAATTATAAAATTCTATAAATCAATTAGTTATATTATATTGCTTTGAGAAAAACAGCCAAATCAAGCAAATTGTAGTGGGTTATTCGGTGAGTATTTTTACACTTTTTTTAACTCATTAAAATTATTAACTAATTGAATATCAATTAATTGAATAATATTTTAAATAAACATGATTTTCGAGATTTCAGGTTCAAAAACGCCGGTTCAAACGACTCTGAAATCCAAATTTAGACCAGCTTTTCTGTTAAATTTTAGTGACTAAAGTGTTGCAATATCTTATCGCCGCTTGTATATACTGGTATTGTTTCGCAAAGCTATAGTTCGCCCTTTTCAACGAATACGCCTTCGCCAGACATTTTTACCGGGCCGTAATACAGGCCATAGTGTTGTTTAACGCCATATTGCGCTTTAAGCCGCTGCTGTAGTTCTAACGGTTGTTTATTTCCATTAACGATGAATTCTGTATCGCTCAGGCCGAACCAATCCAGCGCGGCGGCATCCGGGATGACCTTTTCCTGCACAAGGGCAGCAATTATGCCGCGTACCCTTTCGCGGTCATGTTGAAAATCGGAGCCGGAATTTGGCGTACGTTTGACCGCCGGGTCGGGCTGCTTGCTGGTGCTGCCTGTTTTTACATAGCCGGTAAGTTTGCCCTTAACAGCGGCGCTTTTCATATAAGTCGCGGAATCGTTAAGATAATTGCCGTCTTTGGCTTTAACATACCCGGCGGCCATTTTGGCTTTTCCTGAACCTTCTTTATGGAAATTGGCAGAATCCTTCTTAACGTATATACCGTTCTTCGCTTTAAATTCGGCTATCGCTGCCGGGCCGGTATGTTTTTTTTCATCCAGCGCTATATCGATCCGATGTAACAGGCCCTGCTGGTAGGACGATAGTTGATCGTCTGGTATTTTTCTTCCGTTGACTTCGAGCGACGTTAATTTGTCATCTGCCACCTTTAATACATAGTGGTTCCCTTTATTGTCACTCACTTCCATTTCCCGGTTCACCCTGTCGGTACTGGTATGATTAAACAAGATACTGGTAAACCTGGCCGTAGTATCGACAGACGAGGTTGTCACATCCTCCCTGGGTGGTATTGCAGGTGCCAAAACAGGAGTTTTTGCTACCGGTTTGTTTTTTACCGGTGCGGTGACATGTAATGCAACCATCAGTTGCTTTTTGATAAAGCGCGCACCCTGATGGATTTCTGAATTAGCCTTAGGCACAAAAGTAAAAAAGGACAGCAGTGCAATACCTGATAATAAAACGATCTTTTCAGCAGCATTCAATTTCTTGTTTTCCTGATTAACCATACGCCTCAACCGGTCCATTAGCTGATTGCGGCGGAAACTTAAACCCATTGCATAGTTAGCCAACTTGCCCTCATAATCCTGGAAGGCCATCAATGCTTCGAGGTAGCTTCGCTTTTGCGGTATTTGTTCCAGTACAATATCATCACAACAAATCTCCCGTTCCTCACGGACCAATGTTGACAGCCATAATACAGCAGGGTTGAAAAAGAAAATGGTTTCGACAATGCTTTGCATGATGTTAACCAGGTAATCGCGCCTTAAAATATGGGCAAGCTCATGCCAAAGGATCGATTCGATCTGCCCCGGTGACAATTGGAGAAGCATACCTGCCGGCAACAAAATAACGGGTTTCAGATATCCGATAGTGACCGGTACCTGGACCATTCCCGATTCGAGCAAGATAATTGCGCGGGGAATGCCCAATTTTTTACAAAATGCTGAAACTTTTTCGGCCCAATCGGGATCAGCCGCTGGCACGCCGCTCATGCGAACGTTTCTAACATAAAGTAACTCACGGGTCAGTTTAATACTCTTCCAGGCAAAAAACAACAGCCACACGGTTAGCAAATAACCAGCAGAGCGGTTAAGCAGGTTGGTTACCTCAGCCAAGCTGAAGGATTCGACAACAGTATTGGTTTGAAGGCTTACGCTTCTTCCGGGTTGCGCCGCTGGTATCACAACCTGGCCAACCGATGACGGCCCTATCATTTCCATTAAATAAACAAAACTGGTCGACAGCACGAATGCGAACAGGATGCCGCATAGCAAACGGTAACGAAGTTTGGCGGTCATTTTTTTACCTAAAGCGATGACCAGGCCAGCCAGGGCCGCGCTGATCAAGCCGATCCAAAGCGAATGGATAAGGGTCCAGAATATAGCCCGCAGGGTATGTTCTGAAAAATAGGGAGGTAAATAGGGCGTTGCCATAACATTAGTCTTGTTGATCAATTTTTTTTATCAGTTCTTTAAATTCTTCCATGTCTTGCGGGGACAGTTTCTTGTTACCTAATAACTGCATCATCAGGTTGCCCGCCGAACCGTTAAAGAGGTTATCCACCACTTTATCCAGTAAAAAGCCTTTTGTTTTGCCTTCTTCTACTGCCGCACGGTATATATGCCGCATCTGGCTTTCATCTTTTGTCAAAAAGCCTTTTTCCACCATGATCTGCATTAACTTTAAAGTCGACATATAAATGACTTCTCGTTTTTCTTTATTCAGGTGGTCATTCACAAACCGCGCCGTCGAGGGGCCGAACCGCCATAGCACCTGTAATATCTCCAGTTCCGATTTTGTAGGTTCCTGGTTATGGTCTTTTTCTTTTTTGGCTGTTTTCATAAAACAAACATAAGAATGAATTCTTAGTAATTACTAATATTAGTTTTATTTAAAAATTAAATAACTGATAATCAATGTAATAAAATTAAGAAAAGTTTCTTACGTTTGATTAATTAATTATATTTGCGGCGGGAAAGCGCGTTAAACGCGCTCTAAACATAAGAAATTTTTCTTACTTTAATTTAAAACCAAATGAACAACATTAAAAGAACTACCCAGGTACTATTTTTATTAGCAGGAAAAGCGCTGCACGCGCAAGACAAAAAGATAAGGCAGATCGGTTCGCTACTGACGTCACTGGCAAAAGGGCACGAATTTAAACAAATCGCATTGGTAAGATCAAAGATATTGATTATGCTGCTGATCGCTGCCAGCTTGCACGCTGATGCGCAAACCGTCGACAGTGCTAAGATCAAAGAAGTCGAAGAAAATCTTACTGCCGCGATTCGGCTGGAAGGTGAAGGGTCCTGGACCATCAGCCAGCGAATGGCGTATTACCATGTCAATGCGTTGAGCGTGGCGGTGATCCAGGACTATAAAATGGTCTGGGCCAAAGCCTATGGCTGGGCCGACGATAGTCTCAAGGTCCCCGCGACCATAAAAACGCTGTTCCAGGCGGCATCTATCAGCAAGTCGCTGAATAGCGTAGGGGTACTGAAACTGGTGCAGGACAAAAAGATCGACCTTTACGGAGACATCAACAATTACCTGACTTCCTGGAAATTCCCCTATGACTCCCTGTCAAAAGGTAAAAAAATCAGTATGATCAACCTGTTAAGCCATACGGCCGGGTTGACCGTGCACGGTTTCGATGGTTATTCGCCGGGCGAGCCATTGCCTACGATCGAGGAAATCCTCGATGGGAAAAAGCCTGCCAATTCTGATCCGGTGCGATCGATGTATGCACCGGGTTTAAAGTCAGAATATTCTGGAGGCGGGACGGTGATCTCCCAATTGATCGTTACGGACGTCACGCATGAGGACTATGGCCATTACATGTATGATCATGTACTGAAACCGCTCGGCATGACCAGCAGTACCTACGCGCAGCCACCTGTAGGAAAAAAGTCATCCCTGCTGGCTACGGGTTACCGCCCGGACGGCACGGAAGTAAAAGGTAAATATCATATTTATCCCGAAGTAGCCCCGGCAGGCCTGTGGACAACCCCTACTGACCTGGCGAAATATATGATAGAGACACAACTGGCGCTGGAAGGAAGGTCACACAAGGTACTTGATCAGCAAAGCACCAAGCTGAGGTTGACGCCTTACATCGATAAAGGGACAGCCCTGGGCGTTTTTATTGAAGACCATGACGGCACCAAATACTTTACGCACAGCGGCGCCAATGAAGGGTTCCGCAGTAATTATTTTGGCAGTCTTACCGGCGGAAATGGCGTAATTGTGATGGTGAATTCAGATAATGGCGAGATCATGAACGAGGTGATCAACAGTGTGGCCAGGGTATATGGCTTTAAGGGGCTATATCATTCAAGAACTTTGACGCATGCTACAGTGGCTGACAGCGTTTTAGAAAACTATACCGGAGAATACCAATTGACCCCCAACTTTAGTTTAACGTTTACCCGCGAGGGTAACCACCTATATGGCCAGGGAACCGGCCAGCCGAAACTGGAATTTTTTCCGGAATCCCAGTCCCGGTTTTATATCCGTGCAGGGGCGATCATCGAGGCCGAATTTATGAGAGACGGAAACGGCCGGGTCGAAAAAATGATCCTGTATCAAAATGGTGCACATGAGGGGAAAAAGATAAGATAAAGCAGGGATTCGGAATTTTGCTTTTACGGCATTATCCGCAATGTGCAGTATCATCCAATAGCTATCAGAACCGATGATCCCAAGGATTTAGTAGAAGGCGTTGTATTTGAGATGAGACCGGAAGAACTGAACAGGCCGATGACTATAAGCGAGTAAAGAGAAACATGCTTTTTGGAATTCAAGCTTGGGTATATGTCTCAATAAATAGTTGAATTTATTAGACATTTTTTTTCATTTTTGTTTGGTAGATAGCTAAATTATGGTTAAATTAGTATTGAATTTACAGCTACAAAAGCAAAAAACGACATTCGTGGTGACAGGTGTCGGGTAAACGTGTAACAGTAAGATAATCAATGATATAGGTGGGTAGTTCTAATCCCTCCCTCACCGCTTGTTTCAATTCACTTGGATAAGCTTAATAAAAGGAAAGCCTGCAAATCAATTGATTGCAGGTTTTTTTTATTCGCCAACCTCACCTGCTTTTACCATTTTAGCGATATAGTTCAGTGAATAGCCCGTTGAGTATAACTCATCCTGGTAAAAGTATTCACTGAACATTACATAAAGTCTAACCATTAGCAACCCGCTCTGCACAACCCGCCAATGGCTTTACAAATAAGATATGCACGAGTCTTACTCAACTCATCATGCATCCTCTTCCATCCAAAATCGCTCATCCCGGGGATTTCGGGCTTGGATAACGGGAAGGGAGGCCGTTAACTTCACATGCTTCATTGCACTATAGTCGGCCAGCAGCAAAAATGTATCAAAACTTAATTAGTGGATGAATAATGGGTTTTTATTAGATTTACTGAACAATTTAGCAGTATGAAAAAAGACGCAGTTAACTGGCCGGAAGCTGTAAAGCCATTGCTTAAGAAATACAAGGGCAAACCTCATCCTCTCGAAGCAAAAAACGCATACCAGTATATGGTACTGGTGGTCCTTTCTGCCCAATCCAATGACAACCTGATCAACAATATTGCCCCGGAACTGTTTAAAGCATTCCCCAATATGCAGGCCCTTTCGAATGCGACGCCGGAAGCCTTGTATCCCTACATCAGCAAGATCCGGAACTATGGCAATAAGGCGAAATGGCTTACTGCCATAGCCGCTGCAATAAAAAAAGACAGCAATATACCGCTCAGCATGGAAGCATTGGTAAAGCTGCCTGGTATTGGCAGAAAATCAGCTAACGTTATTTTACGCGAGGCTGGCGCACCTGCGGAGGGTATCATTGTTGATCTGCATGTGCTCCGGGTGGCGCCCCGGTTGGGCATCGCAGAGGGAGAGGACCCAACAAAGATGGAAAAGCAATTGATGGAACTGTTGCCAAAGGACCAGTGGGATATTGGCATGGCGCTGTCATTCCTGGGCCGTGAGGTTTGCAGGCCAAAGCCGGAGTGCGAGAAATGTTTGATGAATAAAGTGTGCGCGTATTATCATAGCAATGTAATATGAAAGGCTGTGCGTTACTGTTTGCGTGTGGACCGGAAATTTCCCGGACGAGAATTACCTCGATCTGGTGGAAGGTATACAGGGTTCTTTCACAGCTAAAAACGCTGCATTTCCTTTGTGCAGATGAATATTGATTATTTCTTCCCCCGCAAATGATACCTCCGTCGCATAATAACAGCAATAATAAGTATGATGCCACAAAACTCGGGTACAAGCTTTTCGCCGTCCAGCCAGTCAACAGGGCGGTCTTTTAGATCAGGATCCAGTAAAATGCCATGGATAACGAACAGCAAAGCAGTGCCATAGGAGATAAGGTGTATGCTCTTCCAAAGCCTGAAACCCATTTTTTTCCGAATGCTTTTTTGAGTGGTGATGATGACTGTGATAAGGGCGTACAACGCAATAGTGCCAAGTGTCACTTCCAGCTTTTGGTGCGGAGCGTTAACAGGCAGCAGCACATCCGTAACCGTAAACTTTGTTGGGGTATTGAGCAATAAAAATACAATATGCAATACCACCAGCGACAAAGCCACATAAGCGGTCCAGTTATGTATATCGTTAAGGCTCCAACGTTTTATCCTGGCCGGCAATTTTTTATATAAGGGCGACCGTTTATAAGCCGTGGCTAACAGCATACCCAACAGTATATTAAGCGTCAGCAGCGATGCGGCAAATAGCCCAAGCACTGCGGAAACATCAAGGAAGCTAATATCATCCATATGCCGGTTAGTCTTTGGCACCTATTACAGGTACCTGCTTTTCGTATATCATTTTATTGAACGCCTGAACTTCGTTCGCGGTCACGGCCTTTAGCTTATTTAGCTGCACATCAGTAAGTACACTTAATGCCTCAAAAGCTTCCTGCGCTTGTTTGGTGGGTGCACCATAACCTGCAGAAGCGGCGTTGTAAACGGCGGCAACACGGTCATTAAGCCGTATGGGGTAGTTCAAAACATCTTCGCCGCTTTTGGCCTTTGTCTGGTCCAACGCTTCTTCAACTGCTGTTAACTGTTTATTGATGCTGTCACCAAGTTGCTTTAAACTCTTTGCAGCGGCAGTATCAGCTTTTGCGACAATTGCATCTATTTGTCCCCTGATGCTCCTGATATTTTTTATCGCTTTTTGTATCGCCGAGAACTTATCCCTTACCCGCAGCAAAAAGCCAACCTGCTTATCATAATCAACTTCACTAACTGCGTAATTGGGATCTCCCTTTATTGTAAAAGGAACGTCCATTGAATCTTTGTTATACACAAACCTGGCTGTGTATTTGCCGGGAGCGGCCTTAGGGCCATCAGGAGAGCCATTCCACAATACCATGCCTTCAATTTTTTCGGCAGGTGGGTACAGCATATCCCAAACAAACCGGTTCATACCTTTGGAAACAACGGGTTTATCTTCTTTTTCTTTGGCTGTTTTATTAAACGTTTTTATAAGCTGTTGCTGTTTATCAAAAATGCGGATGGTAATATCAGCTGAATCCGGCGCATCCTTCAAGAAATAATTGAACACAACGCCATTGGGCGGATTCATGCCCGCATTGCGTACATCCCTGTTGCTGCTGCCTTCCATCCGGTAAGCATCATTCACACCAAGAACATACAGGTTCTTTGTAAGAAATTCGGCCGGGCGTTGTTGAATTGCGCTTAGATCGTCCAATACCCAAAAGCCACGTCCTTGTGTAGCCACAATAAGGTCGTTGTCTTTGATTGTGAGGTCTGTTACCGGAACAGTTGGCAAATTTAGCTGGAACTTTTTCCAGTTCTTGCCATCATCATAGCTTATGTACATTCCATATTCTGTGCCTGCGTATAATAGCCCGGCTTTTTTTCGGTCGGCACGCAGGGTACGGGTAAAATGCATACTGTCTATGCCGTTAGTGATTTGTTGCCAGGTCTTACCATAATCCTCTGTTTTAAAAATGTAGGGCTTAAAGTCATCCATCTTGTATTTTGTCCCCACAAAATAGGCAGCGCCTTTTTTAAAAGGGTCGGTCTCTGCACAGTTCCACATCATAAATTTACCGGCCTGGGGCGGGGTAACATTCTCCCAATTCTTTCCCCCGTCCTTACTAACATTTATCAGCCCGTCATCACTTCCTGCCCACAGCAGGCCCTCCTCCAGCGGCGATTCTGTTGCAGTAAAAATAGTACTGTAATATTCAACACTGGTGTTGTCTTTTGTGATAGGGCCACCGCTTGGCGCTTCTTTTACAGTATCGTTGGTGGTAAGGTCAGGGCTGATCATTTCCCAGCTTTGCCCTTCATTCTCTGTAACAAATAAATGATTGCCTGCGGCATACAGGCGTTTAGGGTTATGGGGTGAAAAGAAAATGGGGTAGTTCCACTGGAAGCGGTATTTCTGCGCTATCGCGCCACCGCCGGTAGTGTTATCAGGCCAAACATTTATCACCCTGTTCTCCCCGGTTTTATGATTTAGCCTTCCCAGGAAGCCGTCGTAGTTGCCACCATATACAATATCCGGATTGGCCGGGTCTGCCACCACGTAACCGCTTTCAAAACCGGCAGTAGGGCTCCAGTCAGCATCGGTAATGGCGTCGCCATAGGTGCGGCTGCGTATCCTGATAGTAGTATTGTCCTGCTGTGCCCCCAGTATGCGGTAAGGGAAAGCATTGTCTGTGGTTACCCGGTATATCTGCGCGGTAGGCTGGTTATTCAGGGTGCTCCAGTTGCTGCCGGCGTCAAAACTGATCTGTGCCCCGCCGTCATCAGCGACGATCATGCGGTTACCATCCTCGGGATCTATCCAAAGATCATGATGGTCGCCGTGCGGAGTATATACATTGGTAAAGGTCTTTCCGCCGTCCGTGCTTCGCATCATGCCTGTATTGAGTATATATAACAGGTCTTCATTTTTAGGGTCCACAAAGATCTTGTTGAAATACCAGGCCCGTTGTTTTATATCGCTGTTCTCGCTGGTAAGTGTCCAGGTCAACCCTGCATCGGTGCTGGTGTATAAGCCGCCTGCAGCATTCTCCACCATTGCATAAACCTTGTCCGTATTGCTTGGTGCAACACTTACATCCACAATGCCCCAAATACCTTTTGGCAGACCTTTGTTGCCTGTGAGGTTAACCCAGGTCTCCCCACCGTCAGTGCTTTTGAACAGGCCGCTGCCCTCGCCGCCGCTTTCCATGCTGTAAGGGGTTCGTTTAACATGCCACATACCCGCATAAAATACCGTTGGGTTGCCGGGCTCCATTACAAGGTCGGAGCAACCGGTTTGGTCGTTTATATATAATGTTCTCTTCCAGGTCTTGCCGCCATCGGTCGTTTTATAAACACCTCTTTCTTCGTTTGGGCCAAACAGGTGGCCCAGTACGGCCACCCAAACAATATCCGGGTTTTTAGGATGGATTACAATGCGTATGATATGCCTGCCGTCTTTTAGCCCGGCATTTCTCCAGCTTCTTCCGCCGTCATCACTGCGCCAAAGGCCGCCCAGTCCTTCAGACACATTGCCGCGCAGGGAGTTCTCGCCTTCCCCGGCATACAGTATTGTTTCGTCACTCGGTGCTACAGCCACTGCACCTATACTCCCGCCAAAATATTTGTCACTTATATTTTTCCAGTTGCTTCCCCCGTCAGTAGTCTTCCACACGCCACCACCTGCCGCACCAAAATAAAAAGTGTTCTTGTTTTTATAGCTGCCTGTTACGGCTGCACTCCTGCCACCCCTGAAAGGGCCGACCAGCCTGTATTTTATCTTTGCAAACAAGATAGAGTCAGTTGAGTCTTTTGCCGCCGGAGTGTTTATTGTTTTTACTCTTTTTTGTGCATAGATGCAGGTTGAAATAAATAAAACACTGCATAGCAGGATAGCTGGTTTTCTCATGTTATTTTTCCCGTAAGATTGACCGCAATTTATAATACAAATATTTATCTGGCGAACTAATAATTTAAGCGGCCAAAAAATGTGCAGTTAAACCTTTGCTTACATACAAAGGCCACTGAATGTTTTGCAAGCGTATTTTCGGTGAAAGACCCGAGATGACAAGGCTGCCCCTTGTTCGCATCCGATCGTCATTTTAACTATATTTACGTGCAATGTCTGCAAAGTAAAAAACCAAAAAGTTTCTATATTGAAATGGATATCTGCTGTGATGATGCTCCTGTTGTTATTGAACAGTTTCTTTTATTGCCTTTATTGCAACATCTGCATCTGGCAAAGAGAGGCTGAGGTAAAAGAGCAGGTCGCCGGCCAGCATTTTGGCAGCCCGGTAACCCTTGTCAAGATACCCCTAAGCCGCGTCAACGACGACTTTGCTAATAAAGATGAGATATGGTACCATAAAGAATTATATGATGTAATAAAACGACAGCAATTTCATGATACCTTATATGTTTACCTGCTGCCTGACGAGGAAGAAGAAAATTTTGTGAGTAAGATCGATGCCGCTATAAGAACCGGTGATGAACACATGTATAACAGCGGTTGTACCATACACACAGAAAGGATTACTATAAAAATAATTTTGCAACAATATCTCTGTAACCCGGGGCCATCTTATTTCGATAAGATTAAAGCTGCCAACAGTTTTGATATCATACGCCAGGATACCCGCTCTGTCATCGCCAATATCATCACACCACCACCAAAGCCTCCGCGTACACCATATTATCCTGTTTGTTAACAAGTGCTGCTGCCATTGTTAAATGGTGCTGCACATGCTATTAAATTTATATTTTAACCACATTTCGGATGAAGCGGATAGTTACATGTTCGGGCAGCTTACTGCTGCTGTTATTCTATTGCAATGCGATGGCCCAAAACGAATTGAGCGGAAGTATTAAGGATTTAAAAACAAATGCAGCGCTTGCAGGGGCAACTATTTATATACCTGACCTGAAGACGGGCGCAATCTCCAATGCCGGAGGGTCATATTTGATAAAGAATTTGCCGGCCGGAGCTTACGTAGTTGAGGTAGCTCTTGAGGGGTATGCAACCGTTACCGGGCTAACAATTGTAAAAGGCACCGTGAAAAGAAATTTCGTGCTGGATCCCTCCATTCATCACTTAAGTGATGTAGTTGTTACGGGTGTTTCATCTGCCACAGGCAACCAAATAAGCCCTGCATCTTTCAGCAGGATGGACCACACAGACTTACTGGAGAGCGCATCAACAAATGTAATAGATGCTGCTTCAAAACTGCCGGGTGTATCGGCTATGACGGATGGGCAAAGCATTTCAAAACCCGTGATCCGCGGGCTTGGCTACAACCGTGTACTTACCATAAATGATGGTGTTGAACAAGTTGACCAGGCCTGGTTTGACGAGTTTGGAATTGAGGCAGACCCAGATGCCGTGGACAGGTATGAAGTGCTGAAAGGCCCGGCATCACTGGCTTATGGCTCTGATGCTATTGCAGGTGTCATTAACCTTATACCGGAACAACCCTTGCCGGAAGGCCAGGTAAAGGGGGACATCCTGTTGAATTACCAAACCAATAACGGTCTTATAAAGAATATGATTCATATTGCGGGGACAAAAAAAGGTATATCCTGGAGCGCCCGCATTGATAATACAATGGCACACGCCTACAGAGATCCAAATGACGGGTATGTCCTAAATTCCCAGTTCAGCAATTTTAACATGGACGGTACTATTGGCCTGCACCGCAAATGGGGCTATACGCAATTGCATGCAAGCTATTTTGATATGGCAACCGGCATCGTGGACGGAACAAGGGATTCTTCTACAGGCGTTATGGAAAGGCAGGTATCCTATCCGGATCTAAATAATGGTGAGCCAACTTATGAACTGCCCACACACCAGGAGCAAACCAGTTATACGCCTTTTGTTATCAACCAGCGTATCCGCCATACAAAACTGGTGTGGGACAACAGTTTCGCCGTTGGGGAAGGCAGGGTGAAGGCGATATTTTCCTGGCAAAAAAACCAGCGGCAGGAAACGAATGACCCCACCATGCCAAACACGCCCGATATTTATTATTCTTCCAATGGCGCCACGTACGATATGCGCTACGTTTCAAAACAAACAGGCGGGTTTAATATATCCGGAGGTGTGAACGGTGTATACCAATCATCGCAAAGCCTGGGTACATTGTTGCTGATCCCTGATTATCATTTCTTCCAGGTTGGTTCATTTATCATTGCAAATCAAAAAGCCGGCAACCTTAACTTAAGCGGTGGTATACGGTTTGACAACCGGACTTTTACCGGCAAGGATCATTGGGTTGATTCTGCCACGCAGCAGCCTGAGGCACCCAATGCGCCAGGTTCTTTCCACGAATTCCAGGGGTTTACCTCAAGTTTCAGCGGCTTCTCCTATAGTTTTGGCGGCACTTACGATCCCGGCAAAAATATGTATGTTAAGGCCAATATCGCAGGGGGCTGGCGTGCACCCAATGTAGCGGAATGTGCTGCCAATGGTGTACATGACGGAACTGTGGTGTATGAGATCGGCGATCCTTCCCTCAAGCCCGAGACCAGTATAGAGGAGGACATCACTTTTGGCATTCACTCAAAAGATGTGCTGCTTGAGATCAATTTGTTCAACAACAGTATCGATCATTTTATTTACGCACAGGGGCTGCAAAGCGTTCTCGGCGGAGACTCGATTAATAATTCACTGAATGCAGCAGGATTAGGTGCTGCACCCGTGTATAAATATGCACAGGGCAAAGCTGATCTTTATGGAGGAGAATTATCTTTGGCCACGCACCCTTCAGCCGTGCCATGGGTGGAACTGGACGCTACATTGAGCATGGTGTATGGCGGGCTAAAAGGTGTTGCCGATTCCCTGAAATATCTGCCTTTTGTACCCCCAACAAGAATTACGGCAGACCTGCGTTTCAATATCAAAACGAAGGGCAATACTTTCAGAAACCTTTACGTAAAAGCTGGTTTGCTGAATTGTTTTCAACAAAGTAATATATACAGGCAATATGCTGTCTACAATGGGTTGAACACTGCGTTAACACCGTATGAGTACGCAGCAAGCACATCTGCCACCAAAGGGTATACTTTGCTTAATGCTGGTGCCGGCGGCGATATTGTCTCCAAAGGCCATACTGTATGCAGTTTGTATATTACCTGCAACAATCTGCTTGATACAGCTTATATGGATTATATGAGCCGGTTTAAATATTACCCCGTCAACTATACCACCGGCAGGGTGGGTGTTTTTAACATGGAGCGTAATATCAGCTTTAAGCTGCTTATACCGCTTGATCTTGGTAAATAGCAAGTACTTCTTCATCAATTACCGCTAACTTTAATCACCAACTGAAACAAATAAAAGAACGCTATGTACTATCCTTCTCCGCTACGCAAGACGTGGCTAATTATCACCATTGTTTGTTCCTTGAATATAATCTTAGCGCAGGCTCAGCAAGGTGCTGCATTTTTTAATGCCATGCGATGGCGTATGATAGGCCCGTACCGTGGTGGCAGAACCGTGGGTGCGGTTGGCGTACCGCAGCAGCCCAATGTATTTTATATTGGTGTGAATAATGGCGGCGTTTGGAAG
>Ga0207159_1026_pt1 | contig 38300 bp, 41 predicted proteins | sample Alteio_BWMinHeat_23_FD_153511 | JGI IMG/M metagenome (GOLD analysis project Ga0207159, IMG submission 153511) | Enriched cells from forest soil in Barre Woods Harvard Forest LTER site, Petersham, Massachusetts, United States -... | ecosystem: Environmental > Terrestrial > Soil > Temperate forest >... | reverse complement strand
AGACTAAATATTAACTCAAGAGGTATATATGGAAGTTGCAACCTTGCTCGAATACATTGCAAATCATACCCATCACCAACTGGTGATTGATGATATATTGGTCAGTCAATCTAAAGAAATTCAAACCGCATTTCGAGAAAATAATGCTGCTCTTTTAAAAAAACAATTTGCAAATAGTGGCAATCTCGCCGATCGAAATGAGGTCATTCAAATCATTGAATAAGCCACCATGTCAAATTCATCTTTAGTTGTTGTGGGATCTGGAATTAAATTCATTTCTCATTTAACTCATGAAGCAAAAGTTCATATCGAACAAGCTGATAAAGTGCTTTTTTTGCTTAATGATCCGGCCATGAAAGAATGGGTTCAGAAAGCCAATCCAAAATCTGAATCTCTCGATGAGTTATACACAAAATATCCTCTCAGGATAGACTGCTACCATGCAATCACAAGTTACATTTTAGAAACTCTGCGCCTAGGATTGCATGTTTGCGCTGTGTTCTATGGCCATCCCTCTATGCTCGCGATCCCAGGATTAAATGCGGTACTACAAGCAAAAAAGGAAGGAATTTATGCAAGAATACTTCCCGGAATATCTGCTGAAGCTTGTTTATTTGCAGATTTATTAATTAATCCAGGTTCATGTGGTTGGCAATCATTTGAAACAACCGATTTCTTAATCAATTCTCGAAAACATGATCCCAACTGCCATTTAATTTTATGGCAAGCGGATGTTATTGGAACTCTTACCAACCCCACCTCTCATGACAATTGCAATGGCCTAACGATTCTTGTAGACCGCTTAAGTAAGTTTTATCAAGCTGACCATAACATCATTTTATATGAGGCCGCTCAATATCCTTTCTTTGAACCGAAAATACAGCAACTTTTACTTCGCCAATTGCCTTCTATTACACTTTCCTCAATCACCACTTTGTATGTCCCACCGGCAAACCAAACAAAACCCGATACAAATTTGTTAAAAAGACTCAACAATCAAATAAATCTCTCAGAGCAAATACCATGTCAAATTATTTAAATTTATTTGTAAAAAATTATATTGGAAATTATGCTGGTTTACCAATAATTTGCTGGCAAGCTATCGCCTTAACTCTTATTGATGCTATTGCTGGCGGCATCATCTTCTTTTTGTCCATTTATTTTGTTACTCAACTACATTTTGACATCATAGTCGCGAGCACAGCAATCTCCTGTTACGGCATTGGGACAATCATTGGCGGAATAGTTGGCGGTAAATTAACCGATAGAATATCTCCACAAAAAATTTCCAGTATTAGTTTAGCAATTCGTGCAATGACGATTTTGTTATTACTCAAATTAAAATCGCCACAACTTATTATGTTAGATTTATTTTTTATGGGAATTGCCACATATGGATTTAAAACCTCAAACAGTGTTTGGATGTTAAATCATTGCCAACACGATGGAAAACTAAAGCTAAAAACATTGAATATTTCACGCGCTGTTATGAATTTAGGGTTTGGGTTAGCAGGAATTATCATAGGATTTTTACCCGGAGCCGATTTTAATAAAATTTTTTACTCTTCTTCTATCATCTTGTTTTCAGGTGCAATTTTTTTAAGCTTGCAAGAAAACAATCCGATAATTATAAAAAATCAACCAATGAACGAAACAAATAAACAGGAAAACATTAACAAACAATACCTTTATGTTATTTTGACCTGTGTTTTTTTAATTGGTTTAATCGTAGCTCAGCTTGGCAGCACCTATCCTATGTACATAAAAAATTCTTTTCCACAACTAGGCATCAAAGCAGTAAGTATATTATTTATTTTGGATACTTTCTTAATTGTTTTTTTTCAAGCACCCTTAGTAAATCGACTCAACAAGCAAAATAGTTTTTTTATAGCCAGCCTCGGAGCTTTATCCATGGGATTAGGAATGCTCGTGTTGAGTCTATCTTTCAGTTTTTCTTTGGCGATTTTATCTTGTGTTATATGGACTACAGGTGAAATGTTATTTTTTCCTATGGCGCAACTAATCTGCTATGAAAAAGGAGCTTACGATAAAAAAGGAAATTCTATGGGGGTTTATCAAAGTATTTACGCAGCCAGTACCGTACTTGGCCCCATTCTGGGAGGTTATATGTTTCATTTCTCAAATGGGAATTTAATATGGTATCTATGTGGAATATTAGGCTTGCTTTGTTTTATCGCGTGTAACTTACCACTCATTTCAGATAATTTTTTTATTGGTTCTAACGGATAAAATTTAGTAGACCCCAAAACGCTCTCAAAGACGTACCGATAGAATCATAATTGAAAATAAAATGGTCGAGACTTCAAGCGTAAAATTTTTGGTCCCATGGATTAAATTTGATTTCACCTAAAAAATTTTAAAAATACTGTGCGCCACCGCTTGCGCATACGTTCATGAGCTTCCAACGGCACTAATGCTAATACACCCCCTAACAAACGGTGCATCGCAGGCAAATGCAGCTCCATGATTTTTATTATCTGATATAAATCTATTATCAAAATTAATTATCTCAGCTGAAGATTTTAATACCCTGAGGCTATCTACTTTATTGTGAAAATAATGAAGTCTCATACTTTTGGCAATTTTACTTAGCACCGAACCACTCTCACAGAGACTATTTTCTTTCGATAATTCTTTAATAAATACTTTCATAATATGATCCAGTTCTCGCATTTCATATAAAGTGCTAGATACTGTTCTTGATTTTGGTGAAAACACATGAGTAGCTGGATTTTGCAGGGAATAATATATGGGAAGAGTATCCTTTTCAAAACTAAAATGCATCGGCTGCATAATAGTAGGTATATATTTTTTTAAGTCATACGATTCAATATAAGCCTTCTGCAAGACATCTAATGGCAATGCATTATCATTTAAAGCAGGTACATAACCAGGAGTTGCACCAATGGCAGTTGCGAATAAATGGCGCGCGGTATCTGCTAAATATGGGTTTGGTTTTAAATTTCGATTTTTTTGGATAATTGAAAAAATAGCATCATAATTTAATCGATAAATATTGTAAGAAAATTGATTCCATGCCAATTCATGCAAATAGTATTTCAATTCATTCCATGCCTGATCATTATTAATTTTCTCAATCCATTTTTCGGAAAAATATAATACGCAACAACGCCAGTCCGAATTGATAACTTTACTTTGAACAATTTCTTTAAACACACCCCAATGATCGTATAAAGATTTTGGCGGAGAGCTTTCGATACCAAAATCGCGTTGAAGATTGATATGATTGGTAATGCAGCCGATATTTGGCAACATAAAAACCGAACGAGCTCCCGCGGTTGATGATAACAACCCATTAGGAGCATATATTCTGCCATTTTTTTTGTTTTGCAAAATCCTAGTGAAAGGAAAAATTTTTCCTTCTGTATAAATCAACCAGGGAATAGTGATTTTTTCATTTTTTAAATCAATAAAACATTCGATTTGTTTTTCAAGCACCATTCCTAGGGGAGTATTATTTTTACTATAACCAAGATTAGTTACCACATCCTTTGGTGCATTTGTATCCGTTAAGCGATAATAATTGCCGTTTTTATCGGGAAACAAGGAACTGATAGTATCAGCATCAACAGCGCCATAAGGATAGTAAGCTAAATAAAGTGGCAATGATTTATCCGGATTTAATTCATCAACAATTTTTGTAAATCTCGGCTCAACTTTAAATACTTTTTCACGAACATCTGACCAACCTACTTTAACTAAACCACTTGTATCAGTTAATTCCTTAACCATCACTCCTCCTGTTGGGTATTTACGATAATTATTTATTCAAGGTTAGGGTCTGTTCACAATCCTACTAGCCTGCCATAAATCATCGATATTCTGCGCTGCGATGCTCGAATCCCAATGATTTATCGCTCAGCCTAGCGATTGTAAACAGACCCTATAAAACTTGTGGGCTTAGCAACAAAAGATCGCCAGATAAATTTTTTCAACTAATTAAAAACCGCAATTGTAATGTTTTTAGTTTTAGATGCAACCAGCTTTTTTAAGACAAATTCATGCCATTAATGCTGGCGATCAGCTGAGCAAATCAGAACTGGCGGATAAAATAATGGGCGAGACTCCCGCGATCTACCCCTACTAAGCTGCTTTTTAAATTTCCGTTTTTTACCCAGGTCAATTTTTATTGATCTCATTGATTTATAAAAAAAATCGATTGATATCCGCCGAAAGTTTATCCCTAACAATGACCCACTCAATGTCTGCTTTATATAGATCGCTTTGTTCGGCCAATTCAACAAATAATCGCTCAGCAATTTCTTTAATTTGCATTAAGACTTTCTTTTTATTCTCACAATTAATCAAAACAATCCGAATATAAGTTGCCCCCATCCAGATACTTATATAGAATAACGACCGTTTACTGCGGGGTGGAGCAGTCTGGTAGCTCGTCGGGCTCATAACCCGAAGGCCGTAGGTTCAAATCCTACCCCCGCTATAAAAAATTTAATAAAAAACCCCAGATGGGGTTTTTTATTTTATAGCTAGGCAGACAGGTAGCAAATGCGAAACATTAGTACTGAGTTACGTAATAATTTAAATACGCTCATCGGTTCGATGGGTTATGAATTTGTTGGCTGCGAATTAGCGCAGCCGGGCCGACAAACCGTTTTACGTATTTATATTGATAGCGCAACCGGCGTCACCATAGATGATTGTTCCAAGGTCAGCCGCCAGATCAGTGCGATGCTGGACGTGGAAAACCCCGTCCAAGGCCAATATTTGCTCGAAGTTTCGTCCCCCGGCATTGATCGGCCGTTGTTTACAATGGCTGATTACCAAAAATACATTGGCAGGCAAGTGAAGATACGATTACACTCCCCTATTAACCAACGCCGCCAGTTTTCGGGCTTGTTGAAGCTCGTGGAGGGAGACAATATTTATCTTCAAGTTGAAGATACCGAGGTAATATTAGCTTTTTCCAATATTGCCAAGGCTAACATCATTGCAGAGGTACGCTTATAACAGCGGTGGGTAAAGTGAGGTCATGAATATGAATAAAGAGATCTTATTAGTCGTAGAAGCCGTATCCAATGAAAAAGGCGTGGATAGAGATGTTATTTTCCAAGCCATTGAAGCCGCCCTAGAAACTGCCACTAAAAAACGGGCTGGCGAAAACATGGATGTCAAAGTCAATATCAATAGAAAAACGGGTGATTATCAAACCTTCCGCCAATGGTTAGTTGTCGATGACAACACGGTTGACGAAGAAGGTGCTATTGGCGCCACGTTGCTGATAGAAACCGACGCCAAAAAACACAATCCTGATATTAAAGTCGGCGAATATATCACCGAGCCTATGGAATCGGTCGAATTTGGCCGTATTGCGGCGCAAAAAGCCAAGCAAGTGATCATTCAAAAGGTCCAAGAAGCCGAACGCGCACAAATCGTCAATGCATACAAAGAACGCATCGGACAACTATTAACTGCTGCGGTCAAAAAAGTAACCCGCGAATTTGTATTGCTGGATCTTGGCAATAATGCTGAAGCTTTGCTGATGCGCTCAGAAATGATTCCGCATGAAGTTGTCAGGGTCAGCGATCGCGTCCGCGCTTACTTATACGACATACGCCAAGAAGCTAAAGGGCCACAAATGCTAGTAAGTAGAACCCGCCCTGAAATGTTAATAGAATTATTCAAAATTGAAGTGCCGGAAATTGGCGAAGAACTTATCGAAATCAAAGCCGCTGCCCGCGACCCTGGCTCGCGCGCCAAAATTGCTGTTAAAACCAATGATGGACGCATCGATCCTATCGGCGCTTGTGTCGGTATGCGTGGCGCACGCGTTCAAGCCGTATCCAGTGAGCTAGGTGGCGAACGCATCGACATCGTGCTCTGGGATGATAACCCAGCCCAATTGGTCATCAACGCCATGTCACCGGCCGAAGTGGCTTCCATTGTGGTCGATGAAGACTCGCATACTATGGATATCGCTGTGAAAGCGGAACAACTTTCTCAAGCCATTGGCCGCGGCGGACAAAACGTCAAACTCGCCAGCGAATTAACTGGCTGGACTTTAAACGTGATGACCGAAGAACAAGCTAAGGCAAAATCCACCGCCGAAGAAGAAAAAGTATTGAACTTATTTAAAGAAAAATTATCGGTTGATATGGATGTAGCGCAAGTCTTGGCTGCCGAAGGCTTTTCTTCCCTGGAAGAAATTGCTTACGTGCCGACGCAAGAGTTATTAGAAATCGAAGGTTTTGACCAGAACATGGTGAACGCCTTGCGCGAACGTGCTAAAGCAGCCTTATTAACGCAGGCGATTGCCGAAGAACAAGCTTTTGAAAAAGTCGAGCCTGCACAAGACTTGCTAGAAATAGAAGGCATGGATAGACATCTTGCTTATATCTTAGCAAATCATGGGATCATTACCCGTGAAGATCTCGCAGAACAGTCTGTCGACGATTTATTGGAAATCGAAGAACTGAATAGAGAAACCGCGGCCAAACTAATTATGACGGCGCGTAAACATTGGTTTAGTGAGTAAGGTTTGAGGCGTTGGGGGTAATATCTTGGTAAAGAAAACCGAAAAAAATATAAGCAAGCAAGGTGGAACGGTAAAACAATTTGCGACTGAAGTCGGGATTGATCCTATTCGTCTACTTGATCAATTTAAACATGCCAAGATCACTTCCATTGAACATGAAGACGATGTGGTTTCTGAAGAAGAGAAACAAAAATTACTGCAATATCTGCAACAGCATCATGGTGCAAAATCCTTAAACGCACCAGAAAAAATCGTGTTACGCCGCGCTAAAACCAGTGAAATCCGGGTAAGCGGCAGTCACGGTGCCGGCAAAACGATCAGTGTACAAGTACGAAAAAAACGCACTTATATCAAGCGTGCTTTATCAGAAGAAGAAACCAAAACTAAAGCACCAGTCGCTGAAGCTATCATCGAGCCCACACCTATACCTGATTTGGTCCAGCAATCAGAGATTGAAGTCACGCCAACCACTTCCGAAGCTGTGGCTGTTATTACAACATCAGGCACTGAAACCATCGCCGAAACAACTGCCCCATCAACCGCTGAAAAAACCAAAGCGGAAGAAAAAGCTAAAGCAGCGGCTATCGACACTAAGCGCAAAGAAAAACGTCGTTCTGGCGAAACCGAAGAAGAAGCTGAAGAATTATTACGCGGCAAAAAGAAAAAAAAGACGCGCGATACTACCCGCGAAGGCGGCGGTCGTGATTTAGAAGTTTTATTACGCCGAGGCGGTAATTTAACGACACTTTTAAATCAAGAAGAAGAGGAAGAACGTGCAGAGGCACGTCGTAAAGCAGCCAAAGTTCGCGCTGCTATTCAACCCAAAATTCGTGTACAAGCTTTTACGAGACCCACTGCGCCCATGATTCATGAGGTCGCCATCCCAAACTCTATCACCGTTGGTGAACTAGCCCAGCAGATGGCCATTAAATCGGCTGAAGTGATCAAAACCTTAATGAAACTCGGCGTCATGGCCACTATTAATCAAGCAATTGATCAAGAGACAGCGATCTTGGTGGTAGAAGAAATGGGTCACAAAGCGAAACCGGTCAGCTCCAACCTCGTTGAAGACGCATTAGCACAAGATACAGAATCACAAGGCGAAACTCATCCGCGTCCACCAGTGATTACTATTATGGGTCACGTGGATCATGGTAAAACGACCTTGCTCGATTATATTCGCCGCACCAAAGTAGCGGCACAAGAAGCAGGTGGTATAACCCAACATATCGGCGCTTATCATGTAGAAACACCCAAGGGTGTGATCACTTTTTTAGACACCCCAGGCCATGCAGCTTTCACCGCGATGCGCGCCCGTGGTGCTAAGCTTACCGATATCGTTATCCTGGTCGTTGCTGCAGACGATGGTCCCATGCCGCAAACCCTCGAAGCAATTCAACACGCGAAAGCGGCAGAAGTGCCGATGGTGGTCGCTGTAAATAAAATGGATAAACACGACGCCGATCTCGATCGCGTGAAAACCGATCTTTCTAAACACGGGCTCATTCCTGAAGAATGGGGCGGCGATACTATGTTTGTGCCTATTTCTGCTAAAACCGGACAAGGAGTCGATCAATTATTAGATTCCTTATTGGTACAAGCTGAAGTATTAGAATTAAAATCAGTCGTCGATGCACCCGCCAAAGGCGTCATCATCGAATCACGTCTGGATAAAGGACGCGGCATTGTTGCTTCCGTACTCGTGCAACAAGGCACTTTGCGTAAAGGCGACATTATGTTGGCTGGTCATGAGTTTGGCCGCGTGCGCGCCCTGTTAAATGAAAATGGTAAGCCTATCGAACAAGCGGGCCCCTCTATTCCCGCCGAAATTCTTGGCTTAAGTGGCACCCCGCAAGCTGGCGATGAATTTGTTGTGCTCGCTGATGAAAAACGTGCGCGCGATGTCGCTTTATTACGACAATCCAAATTCCGCGAAACCAAATTAGCACGCCAAGCGCCAACCAATCTCGAAGATTTAATGAAGCAAATGGGTGAAGAAAAAACAGAATCGGCTACATTAAACATCATTATCAAAGGTGATGTGCAAGGTTCTGTTGAAGCCTTAACTCAAGCGCTCACTCAACTTTCAACAGCAGAAATCCGAGCCCACATCATATCGAGTGGTATTGGTGGCATCAATGAAACCGATGTCAACCTAGCCATTGCTTCGAACGCCGTCATTATCGCTTTCAATGTACGCGCGAGCGCAGAAGCCCGCAAATTAATCGAAGCTGGCGGCGTGGATGTGCGTTATCACAATATTATTTACAATGTCATCGATCAAATAAAACAAGCGATGAGCGGTTTCTTAGCTCCGCAAATCCAAGAAAAAGTGATTGGCTTGGCGCAAGTGCGCGAAGTATTCCGTTCTTCGAAAATTGGCGCCATTGCCGGCTGCATGGTGTTAGAAGGACTTATCAAGCGCAATTATCCGATACGTGTACTGCGTGATAACGTCGTGGTTTTTGAAGGAGCTTTAGAATCTTTACGCCGCTTCAAAGATGATGTTAGTGAAGTTCGCGCAGGCATGGAATGTGGTATTGGCGTAAAAAATTACAATGATATTAAAGCTGGCGATCAAATCGAAGTATTTGAAAAAATCGAAATCAAGCGAGAGCTTTAATCATGCCGCGCGGTTTCAGTCGTGTCCAGCGCATTGCTGCATCGATTCAGACTAACCTTGCTGAGATTTTATTACGCGATAGTGAAGACCCGCGTTTTCGATTAATTACCATCACGGGTGTTAATCTGGCGCGTGATCTTTCGTTTGCAAAAGTTTATGTTAGTATTTTAGAAGAAGAAAAATCCAAAGAAATTATTGCCGCTTTAAATCGTGCCGCCAAATTTTTTCGCTTTACGCTGGCTCACAAAATTGATTTACGAGTGGTGCCGGAATTACGATTTTATTATGATGATTCCACGGTGCGGGGTTATCATATTTCATCTTTACTCAACGCAACACAAAAAAAGCCTACCAAGGCTAAAAAAAATAAAAGGTAAAAACTCATGCGTAATCGTGTTAATAACATTCACGGAATTATTTTATTGGATAAACCCGCTGAAATGACTTCCAATGCCGCTTTACAAGCGCTGAAACGTTTATTGAATGTAAAAAAAGCTGGTCACACTGGCAGTCTGGATCCTATCGCGACTGGCATGCTGCCGATTTGTATTGGTGAAGCTACGAAATTTTCTCAATATTTACTGGAATCTGATAAATACTATCAAGTGGTCGCCAAGCTCGGCGTGCAAACCACCACCGGCGATAGCGAGGGCGAGATATTAGCGACGTTTCCTATCGTTGATATCACCGAAGAAAAAATTCGCCAGGTGTTAGCAAAGTTTTTAGGAATTACCGAACAAACGCCGCCGATGTATTCGGCACTGAAATACAAAGGCAAACCCTTATATGAATTAGCACGCCAAGGCATTGAAGTGCCGCGCCAACCTCGGTCAATTCAAATTCATTCTATTCAATTTGATGCGATGGATGCAGATAGTTTTAGTTTTACTGTTCATTGTACTAAAGGCACTTATGTTCGGACGTTAGTGGAAGACATGGGAAAAATTTTGGGCTGCGGTGCGCACGTATGCCAACTGCGGCGCTTAGCCGTGGCTCCTTTTCAAAATACGACTATGCATTCACTAGATGATTTGCATGATTTTCATAAACAAGCCGGCGTCGATAAATTACGCGAATTAGTGTTGCCTATGGAAGCGGCGGTTAAGTCATTTCCAGCAGTGAAGCTGGCGACGGCCTCGGCATTTTATTTGCGTATGGGGCAGGCGATACGAGTAGCGCATTTACCGACGTGTAAATATATTCGATTACTGACTGAAAGCGGACAATTTCTCGGTATTGGCGAAGTGCTGCCGGATGGAAGAGTGAAACCGCAGCGGTTGTTGTCGAGTTAAAAAATAATTCAAACCAACTCCCTGCCAAAATGTTTCTCTAACACGCGTAACGGTGCGCAACTTTCATTTTGCATCGCCGCCACTGGCAAATAAAAAGTTTGCTCCAACGCATGCTGACCGCGCATCGCTGCGTGCGAAACATGATCGGTCTGCACTATCCAACTACATCCTGGCGCAAAACGACATTCCGTTTGCGCGACAGTTTTTTGATAATCCTCATCTGCTTTCATATTATTGTGCAGCTGTAACATATAGTGATCGTACAAAGTACGACGTGATTTCGTGATACGCAACGCACGCAATATCGTCGCCATACCTGGCCAGGGTTTATGTAGTTTTTTGCAGAATCGATCCGCCACTTGTTCAAATGGCTCACCGATACGCCATACTCTATCTTCGCCATGCGGATTGATATTACTAAACACGCGCAAAATTCGCATGCCTTGGTTCGGTGCTGAAGGGAACGCATCAACATGCAGACGTTTATCATCTTTGCGATAAGAAGAAACCCGCCCATCGATTTGCACTGGACGAAAACTAGTACGACCCATGATTAAATCGCGAACATAACCAGGAAATAAATTTTTAATTAATTGGGTTGCGTGTTGCGAAAAACGATTTAACATCGACTTTAATTGATCGCGTTCTTCTTCGTTAATTTGCTGCACGCCAAATACTTTATTTTTATCGACGTGATAATTAATGTTTTTGGAATAGGGATCAGCATACTGTGGCGATAAAAATCGCTGTTCGTCGGAGCCAAGTACAAAAGCCAGCTGCGGCAAGTGTATTACTTTGCCTTCTTCGAGCGAAGTTAAGGCTTCATCGCGAATTGCTGCAGAAAATGATTGTTCCCAACTGTGGGCTGATAGCGGATGTAAAGGTTGCATAGGTTTAAACCAGTATATAGTTTTGAGCATTTTACTGCTAGATGAGGAGCAGAACAAGGTGAAAAGCTGTCATTCTCGGAATTAAAAATAAGATAAGCGCATGATCAAAAACGAGCTAGTAAATAAGACTACAATTACTAGAAATTATCATTTAAACAAATCAGAGTGTGTGCCTGTTCGGACAAATGTAATAATCTTCTCTGTGATGAGATATATTAGTAACCAGTCTGGTTCAATGTGGCACTCTCTACAATCGGTATATTCACCTTTTAACGGGTGATCAAAATGTTTTTTAGTTAGTGGTTTCTGATTAATTAAATCAGACATAATGGTTTTCAACTTTTGAATATTCTTTCCTCTTTTCTCCATTAGCTTTAAGTCTTTTTTAAAGCTTGTTTTATACCCTGGAATTAACATCACACTCCCAACTTTTTAAACAAATCTTTCTCATTTTTACAGGTTACAACACCCTTACCTTTTCTGGCTTCCTTAATCGCACGCGCCGTTTTTGCATTCGGTATTTTCAATTCCAAAGGCCATTCGTGTTCTCGCGCAATTCGTTTGTAAAGCATCGTAATAGCTTGTGTCGGCGTTATACCTAACTCATTTAATATATCTTCCGCCATGATTTTTAAATCAGGTTCTACGCGCGCTCTAACAAATGCTTCTTTTCTCATAAGTAATCACCCCTTAATTAAGTGTAGCCCAAATGGGGCTTATTTGCAATTATTAAATCAGGTGAAAAAAACCTACGTCTTAGCTGCGAAAGTATTTCGTGTAATCTAACGGGCCTTGTTTGAGTTGGTCTGTTGGTTGAGAAGATGGTATTGGTTGTTTCCCTTGAGCAAATAAGCCATGAGTTTCTAACCAAGTCTTAGTCCCAAATAAATAAATATTTAAAAAGGCTTTTAGTTTGCCGCCGAAGCTGATACCTGTGCATTGATTTTTAACAACTAGATAACTTATCGCTAACCGGCCAAACGGTATTAAACAAGCAACAAAATAAGCGCACTTGACGCCAAATTTATTTGATTTAGGATCCTCATCTGTGGCTCTTACATCGCTTGGATTCGAATCTCTTGGAAGTGGTGGTTCTTGAGGAGCCTTCGGACTTTCTTCTAAATTTCTTTTAGGTGATACCCTCACCCAGCCACCGTCGCTTAAGCTTGGATCATCGGGATCAGGGATATCCAACCTCCACCCCGCATCATACTTAGGAGATTTCTCTGTATCTTCCATAAGAGAATAATCAGATTCATCTGAATCAGAAGATGATGAGCGTTCTTGGCGCGAAGACGGATTAGTTGAATTCGATGGCGAATTTGATAACGTGGGTGAGGAAGACGGTTTACTATTTTCACTCGATGCATTAGCATCCACTCTCTCTGTTGCAGCTTTCTTCTTTTTATAGGTCGCCCAAAAATAAAAATCCACCATCCCACCGACGATCGGGAGTAGACATAAACCACTGCGGAAATAACCTGAAATTTTCATATAGCCTGCCTCGTTCTTTAATATATTACGCCACCTACCTTAAGAAAATATTAAATAATTCAGCCTCTTTTGCCAGAGAGTGATGTTGTCTTAAGAACCCATATCGTAGTCATCTCAGGAATTTTACGACATACCCAATCGTTGCAAAATGTTATTATTTTTTCGCCACTTATGGCTTCATATCTTAACACCTTAGTTTTACAGCAAAAACTTCTCTAACTAGAGAGGAGCTATAATTTAAATATAACGACAAATTATGGCGGTGGGCGATGAGCAAAGAATTTGAGGCTGCCTTGGATGCAATTATAAATAGCAAGCCTGATAAGCTAAGTGAATTAATTAAAAAACGTCCCAAAATCCTTAGCGAATCCCACAAAGAAACATTGCTTCATTGCGCGATGAAATCTAACTCTCGACAATGCCTTGAGCATATCGTAGAGGGACTGATTAAACAAAAACAATTTGCAGCTATAGCTCTTAAAGAAAATTATCGCGGTGAAACGCCACTACATGTGAGTGCTGCAGAAAGTAAAAGTACTAAACTTCCGTATTTGCTGAGTCAATTGCAACAAGAAGGTTTACTAAATCAGACTTTAGCTAAAGTTAATAACGCTGGTTTTACCCCGCTGCAAGTTGCAGCAATGAGTCGTAGTCCACAGGTTTTCGATATATTCTTGCAATTTTCACGTTCAGCTGGGGAAGAAAAAAGTATTCCAACACCACCGCCCAAGCGGGGGTTTTTGCAAAATTTATTAAGTAGAAAACCTAAAAAATCAACCACACCAAACATTATTCCAGAAATAATAAATGCTATTATAAATAATGATACTACCAACTTAGGTCGCCTACTGGAAAAAAATCCTGGTGTCCTGCAACACTCAATCAAACCAAAAAATTGTACTGTGATGCAGTTAGCAGTTGATTTACATAAACCGGACTGCCTAGCTGTCATGTTAAAACAGCCTGCTGTTGACGTAACGAAGCTGGAACAAGCAAATGATCAAGGGAAAGCTAAGTTACATTTAGCCATAGCAAAAACCGATACGAATCAAGTGAGAGATCTGCTGTTACAAAAAGATGCACAAGGAAAAACCCAGTTGCATTTAGCAATCGAGCAAGGTGATAAAAGTTATGTCCGATTTTTACTTGAAGAAGCGCAAAAACATAACCTACTTCATGAAATATATACCACTACCGACAACGCAGGGCTTAATCCCTTACTTACTGCTGCATCCATGCGTGCTACAGATATTAGTAGGTTACTTATAGACTTTTCGCCAAATCAGCTGTTACAAAAAGATGCGCAAGGAAAAACTCAGTTGCATTTAGCAATCGAGAAGGATGACAAAAGTTATGTCCAATTATTACTTGAAAAAGCGCGAAAATATAACCTAGTTCATGAAATATATACCGCTACCGACAACGGAGGATTTAATCCCTTACACACCGCTGCATTCATGATTTCTCGAGATAATATTAAGTTACTTATAGACTTTTCGCGAGAAGAAGCATTACACGCCTGTCGCATGGTCAGCAATAATGGCAATATCCCACTACGACTTTATGTTAATGCTGTCCCTTACGATCAAAATGATTCCATACTAAAACTGCTTGAGGACAGAACATTAAGTTATGATTTTAAACCTTTGTCGGCAAAGATTGACGTAAGTGAAGTATTACAAACATTTCCAGGACTGCAAGGCCAAGACCAAGCTCTTCAGAAAACCATAGATAATATTGCTGCCACGATTAATAAAACCAGAAAACAAATCACCTCTTCAGACTCTCATCCGGACGCTCGCTGGATAACAGACGAAGATTTCGAAAAGCGGCGTCAGAAAATAAAGCAGATGCGAACGAAAGAAAATCATCGCTATTCAATGAGCGATGTTAATTTAATTCAACAAACTCATGCAGGTAATTGTGGTGAATTTGCCACAGTATTTGCTAATGAATTTATTGCGCTTGATCCCAACGCAGCAGTGGATATTCAGCAATTTGCGAGTGACCATGGTGATCATGTGTGGAATGAGGTACGTGTACAGAATAAATCATTCTTTGTTGATGCTTGGAGTGGTATGTTTGCACCCGCGGACGAGCGACATAAATATTTAATGGATTTTCAATATCACCGTTCGGGTAATTACCCTCATGCCATGCCAGTGATTACTTACTTGAATCCAGCATTTCATGCTTTCGTGGTAACAAAAACACTTGGACCAGTTGTGGCAGCTCCTAACACCGCGAGTTCCAGCGCATCGAGTTCAACTACCCCCAACTCTGCGAGTTCCAGCGCATCGATTCCCAGTACTCCAACCTCGGTGAGTTCAAATGCATCGATTTCAGCTACCAACAACAATGCGAACTCAAACACATCGATTCCCGGTACTCCAATCTCTACGAGCTCAAACGCATCAATTTCAGCTACTTCCAACAACTCGAACTCAAACACTCCCAACACTCCGAGATCCTCATCACGTTCGGAAATTTACACAAAATCAGGAACGATAAGAACTTCGACATCGACTACTAAATCAGCTATTTTGGATATGGATACCGCCGCCGCAGTAAGTGATCAAGAACCTTCTCCCAAACCACGTTTAAGATAGCATCACTTAGTTGTGGCCATGTTATCTTTTATTTGTAATGCGTAAATTTTTAGTGATGTCTGCCAATGCAGCATTCCATAAATATTGAGATTTATTGATTATTCTATTGTTATCCGTAACTTAGCCATTATACTTCGTTTAAATTAACCGTTAGAATGGCAAATCTTAGGATAATATTAAATATCCTTGCTTTTTTTTGACCAATGGGGGATGATGGATGCATACTCTGAAAATCAGAGACTAATCATTACCAATACATCCCTTTTTTTATAACTATATAAATATAACTGGGATTCTCCGAGGAAACCCTAGGTTCGTTGGCAATGATACGACGCCAGCGATAACTAGATCTAATATTCTCAAAAAATGAAATGAATATGGTCTGTTGACAATTCGCTAGACTGAGCCAGTAGCTTTTGCTGCTGTTATTCAACTTTTTTGAGGAAAGAAAACCCATGTCATTTGCAAAATTAAATTTAAATCCACAGATTTCGCGCGCTATCCAGGCGTGCGGTTACACTCAACCGACACCCATCCAGGCGCAATCGATTCCAGAAGTGCTTAACGGCAAAGATTTAATCGCCGCAGCGCAAACTGGCACCGGCAAAACGGCAGCCTTTGTATTGCCTGCGTTACATCAATTAAGCCTTAACAAATCGAGCAAGAGACCGCGGGTACTGGTGCTCACCCCCACGCGAGAATTGGCTACTCAAATTATGGATGCCGCTAATAAATACGGCAAATTCATGAGTTTTAATATTATTAGCTTGGTGGGCGGCATGCCTTATCATCAGCAATTACGCAATTTGTCACGCACGGTTGATATGATTGTCGCAACCCCGGGTCGTTTGCTTGATCATATGGATAATCGCCGCTTAGACTTGTCTGGCATCGAAATGCTAGTGCTCGATGAAGCAGATCGCATGTTAGATATGGGATTTATTGATGATGTGAAGGATATTGCCAAAGCGACGCCAGCAAGTCGCCAAACTTTATTATTCAGCGCCACATTAAATAATCGTCTGGCTGGTGTCGTAAAACAATTATTAAAAAATCCAGTCAATATTAATTTATCACAAGAAAAAATATCGCCCGCAGATATCAAACAAGAATTATATTTTGCCGACAATCCACAACATAAAATGAAATTATTACAACATTTTATGAACGATGAAAATATTTATAAAGCGATTATTTTTTCTGCCACTAAAATTCACTGCGATAGACTAGCTACTCAGTTGCGTGATGCAGGATTCGCTGCCGCCGCGATACATGGTGATCTGAAACAAAATGTTCGTAATCGCACCTTGGAGCAACTGCGCCGAGGTAAAATCCAATATTTAGTGGCCACTGATGTGGCGGCGCGCGGCATTGATGTGACTGACATCAGCCATGTGATTAATTTTGATTTGCCTAAATTTGCCGAAGATTATGTGCATCGAATTGGCCGTACTGGTCGCGCTGGCAAAACCGGCATTGCCATATCCTTCGCACTACCTATGGATAACCGTCATGTACAGAAAATTGAGCGATTTATTGGCCATCGTATTCCAGTCACTACCATTGCCGGTTTAGAACCGAGCGCCAGATCTCCACAACGACAGCCTGGCAATAATCGCGATAGTAAACGCAAAAAATTCTTTGGCAAAAACCCATCGCGACACTCCAGACCCACTTGGCAAGGAAAAGAGTTTGCTGGCCAAGGTGAACGAGAAGCACCCCGGAGAAAAAGTCGAGATTTTCAAGGAAAGAAAGCGTTTGCTGAGGAAAGAGATTTTTCTGCTAAAAAACATTTTTCCGGCAAAAAAGATTTTTCTCGTAAAAAAGAATTTGCAGAAACAAGAGAATTTTCCGGCAAAAAAGCTTTCTCAGATAAAAGAGATTTTGCTGATAAGAAAGATTTTTCCCGCAAAAAAGAATTTGCCGATAAAAGAGATTTTTCAAATAAAAAAGAATTTTCTGGGAAAAAACGGTTTTCGGGTAAGAAAGATTTTTCCGATCGCAAAGAATTCGCGGGAAGTAAAGATTTCTCACGCAAAAAAGAATTTTCAGATAAAAAGGAATTTTCAGACCGAAGAGAATCCTCTGGGAAGAAACGATTTTCTGGTAAGAAAGAATTTACAGATAATCGAGAGTTTTCTGGAAAAAAAGATTTTTCAGGAAAGATTTTTATGAAACCTAGGAAGCGGAAAAAATATCAGGATTAAATTTAGTAATTCAATCAATCAGCGTGGGGCCAGGAGTCGCAACTAACGGAGCCAGGAGTCCCGTCTAAGAGCATGACGGGATAAACTACGCGACTGAAAACGAGGACAATGAGATGGGCAATACACCTCCCGAAAAACAAGCTGAACCTAAAGATAACCGATACACATACAAAAAAAGAACTCAAAAGCAAGCAGCAGATAGCAAAAAAGAAGAAGCTTCATCGGTGGCTCTTAGTGTTTTTAAAGGGCCTGTACGCTTGACAGATATGTATCCTGGAGACACAGGACCATTGCCAAGAGCGTTGATGGGAATTGTAGATGGCTATCTTACTGCTTTTGGTTTTAAACAAGAAAAATATATTGTTGATCTTCCCAGCCCATTCACATTTTTTGGTACGCCGATGGCAAAGTTCGCCAGCGATATTGATATGGAAAAAATAGGTACGTTGGTGTTAGCGGGACAATTGGAACCCGTGTTAAAAATAGCGAACGCCTATCCATCAATTTTAAAATTGATGACAAAAGCAGAAACCCGATTTGGCGATCGTGCATCCGGCACACTGCTCATGCTTGCTGCAGCGAATAGCGATCATGAAATGGTACAGAAACTCAGAGTATTATTACCCAAGGAAGAAGCCGATGCACAGCTTGCCGTACAATTTCGCGAAGGTTGGAAGGAAGAATCCCAACAGAGGGTACAACGTGATCTAGATCGGCTAGATGTTTTTGCACAAAAAATTTATGAACTCGACAAAGCTAAGCAGTTAGAAGGTATGGATTTCAAACAAGCCCGAGATAAATATATTGCTATCGTCCGAGAATATAGAGCTTCTCTCAAGCCTAAAGCGGACGACCCTGTCATTACCCGCGGTCTCATCCGTGACCCGAAAATCATTCCCGATGTGTATGATAATTATGTCACAAAATGGAGCGATAAGCTTGGTGGGTGGTGGAGTGTAGCGAGTGATTTGTATTGGGTTGTGGGATATGGATCCATAGAAGGCTCGTTGACAGACTTTATTGGTTTTATCATTAAAAATGGGGCTAATCAATATTTTGCGAATCATGCGTCGGTGAATCGTTCGGCTGGTTTGGTTCTTGATCTTGTCGGGGTTGATTTTTTTGTTGATTATTATGGGCTGTTCGGCCCGAGCGGTGGGGCTGGGCAGGTTGGCGGTGTGGGTTGGAAATCTTATGTCGAGCGAGAACACCAATATTGTGGCGCTTATGCAGTCGCCGGACAATCCATTGAAACCAACGCTAGCATTGCAACGTTAGGACTAGTCCGTAAGCCATAAGCAGTCGCGTAGTTTATCCCGTCTGCTCTTAGACGGGACTCCTGGCTCCGTTTGCCTTCGCCGACATGACGCCGGTGGATGACGGTGCAAAGAACGCACCGTGCCACCCTACTTAATTAATGCAAATACTAACTATTTACCTTGTTAATTAAATCTTGCAATTGTTTTTGATCAACTGCGCCTGGAACATAGGTAATCGATCCAGCGGATTTATCTTTATTTAAGTCAGTGCTTCCAACAAAAAAGGCCGGGGTGCCAAACAATTTTAAATCTTGCGCCAGTTTCATATTGGCTTGAATTTGATTATCTACAGCACTGCTATTTATATCTTTTTGTAGCTTAGTCATATCTAAGCCATTCGCTTTAGCCAGACTCAAAATCATATCATTGGTTAAAGGCTGCGTAGCTTGCATCAGTGCATGGTGTAAAACCATATATTTGCCTTGCATATTAGCCGCTAAAGAAGCTTTGGCAGCAAAAACCGAAGCGGGCCCGCGAATTGGGAAATCTTTAAAGACCACGCGCAGATTAGGATTGGAACTAATAAGGCTCGTCATGATGCCATCCACTTCTATGCAATGTGGGCATTGATAATCGAAAAACTCAACCAAGGTGATCGATCCATTCGCATTACCGACCACAGGATCACCATTGGCATGGAATAAAGCATTAGCGAAAGAAGAGGCGGTTTGTTGCGTCTGTTGCACCACTTGTTTGGTCTGTTGCATTTGTCGTTGTTGCAACACTTGTATAGCTTCCACAATCACTTCTGGCTTTTGAACGAGGTAGTCATGCACCACAGATTCAATCTGGGCCCTTTGCGCTGGAGTCACGCTGGGAGTGCTAGCAGCCGTTGTTGCAGCATAAGTGGCACTCGACAACATAGATACGGACAATAAAATTGGAGTAAGCTTGGAAATTTTCACGATATTGCTCCTTTGAAGAAAATTTTCTGATTACACACAGTATGAAAGGTTACCGTGTAAGTCAATAGGGTCTGTTAATTTATCTTTTTTTGTAACAGCTCACACCCCTCACCCGCCGCAAAAAGCGCGGCGACCTCTCCCCGAATTCTGTTCAGTTTTTTGTTAAATATCGTGGCGGGGAGAGGTGAAAAAGCTAAATCTCGGGGTTTTTTACCTCTCCCCGCCCAAATTTCAATAAGAACATGGTATTTACTCGGGGAGAGGTCGCCGCGCTTTTTGCGGCGGGTGAGGGGTGTGAGCTGTTATCTTTTTTTTATAAAAACAGCATTGATTTTTTCTAATCGCTGTTGCTGCAATTGCTTGGCAAAATCCAGCCCAACCAATCCTGCTTTGACCAGCTCCTCAGTGTCCACCAATTTTGCAGCTTCATGGATTTTCTTCCACCAAGCAAGATCGAATGATTTTCTTTGCGAATAAGCAATGGCAACGCAGACTTCGAGAAATTTATTGAATCTTTCTTCCCTACGAAAAGCATCCGTTTTTTGTAACAGCTCCAAAATTTTTTCAGCCGATAATTCATGGCCACCTAACACCGGCGAATAGTATAGAGCCGCAATCAGCGACAATTCGCGAAATAATGCCGGTACGCGATAGCGATCGCTTAGCTCGGTGATGGATTTTTTCGGATCTTTGGCTGAATCACCCTCAGGATAAGCATACAATAACGCGGCAAAACGAATGCTGGTATCGGTCGTGATCTTAACAGCCGCTTGTAACGCCGATATGCCAGGGCCGGCTGCATTGAGCCCCGGAAATAAAATAGGCAGTGCATTGCATTCAGCCAAGACTTGGAAAAACACTTCTGGGTTTTTCTCACTCAGCGCCCGCTCCAACTCTTTCCAAACACGTTCGGCGACCAAAGCGTTCACTTCTCCGGAAGCCACCATGGCGCGCATCAAATCCATAGTTTCGGGGGCAATGCGAAACCCTAGCGCATAATAACGGGCTGCAAAACGCGCCACTCGCAAGATACGCACCGGGTCTTCAGCAAAAGCAGACGATACATGACGTAACCACCGATTTTGTAAATCTTGCTGACCATGATAGGGGTCGATGAGCTTACCTTCCGGCGTTTCAGCCATCGCATTAATTGTTAAATCCCGCCGGATTAAATCTTCTTCGAGCGTGACCTGCGGCGAGGTATCAAAGGCAAATCCTTTATAACCCGGTCCTATCTTGCGCTCCATGCGTGCCAAGGCATATTCTTCGCCGGTTTTCGGATGCAGAAACACCGGAAATTCCTTGCCCACTTGGCGATAGCCTAAACGTGACATATCAGCTGGTGTCGCACCCACCACCACCCAATCACGCTCTTTGACCGGCAATCCGAGCAATTCGTCGCGTACCGCACCGCCTACTAAATAAATTTTCATTCTCATCCCCAGTTGATGTGTTGAAATGGTAACCCATCGCAATGGATGATATAAAGTACTCTATGAAAAAGACAGATTCTGCAATTCAACAAGAAGGTGATGTCATTGCTTACTTTGGCGATCGCGTAGAAATAGAAACGCCGACCGGTGACATTATCGTCTGTTATTTGCGCCGTAGCGGTGAAACACCCGTGGCTGGCGATCATGTCCTGTGGCAACAAGGAGAAGATAATAAAGGTATTATTACCGAAATTCGCGATCGACGCACATTATTAGTAAAACCTGATCAGCGCGGCAAACTCAAACCCATCGCCGCTAATATCGATGCTATCATTATTGTGATGGCACCCCCGCCAGTATTTGCCGAATATTTAATTGATCGCTATATCGTCGCCGCTGAATTATTACATATCAAACCTATTTTGGTGCTTAACAAGATTGATTTACTCAAAAACAACAATCGTGAAGCAGCACTGCAACGTCTCGCTCCCTATCAAAAAATCGGCTATCCCGTGATTTCAGCCTGCACGCTGAATCCTGGCGGCTTACATGAAGTGCTATCACAATTGCAACATACCACTGGAGTCTTGGTTGGCCCCTCCGGCGTCGGCAAATCTTCGATGATCAACAATATTCTCAAATCACATGCAATCAAAGTTGGCGCGTTATCCGCCTCAGGTGCTGGCAAACATACCACAACCACCGTACGACTCTATCATTTACCCGCTGGCGGTAATTTAATTGATTCACCGGGTATTCGTGATTTCAATTTGTGGCCGGTGAGCAAGCAGGAAGTTTTTCAAGGATTCATTGAACTGCATCCTTACGCTGGCAAATGTCGTTTTCGCGATTGTCAGCACATGGCTGAACCCGATTGCGCCATCGAACAGGCTGCACAACGCGGAGAAATCAGCCGCAGCCGTCTGGATAATTATAAGCAACTAATGCGGGAAAGTGAGAACAACAACAAAAGCAAAAATTAGGGTTTGGGAACTTCATCCACCATTGTTTGCCACTCAGGAATAGATGTCGCAGCTGAGATTTTTTGTTCGTGGTCTTCTGATGAAGAAAATAAAGATAAACTTGCCAACAAAGATTTCGTTTTAGGAATATATTGTTCAAACCAATCATCAGGCAATCCTAACGCTTGTTGCCGACCAAGCCTATAAAAATCAGCAAGCGAGGATTGATTTCTACCCAAGGTAATTTCCTCGAATCCAGGCAATTCAAATTTTTTCAACTCCTCCAGTATCAATTCAGCAGGATGTTTATCGTGCAAGTCATTCATCTTAAAAAATTTGTCAGCATAATTACTTGCCCATCGCGCAAAACACCTGCTTGGATAATCCGATAAATTATGTATTCTGGTTAAATACGTTTGCGCTTCGTTAACTATTTTGACCAACTCATCAGCGTTGAAAAAATATCTCGCTATCGCCTGACCAGGTAACAATGCCAAAGCTAATATTTCCAAATACAAACACATCGCTTTTTGATTTTGCTTAGCGGCGACATAATCACAAGCCAAATAAAGCATGGCAAGCAAACAATTATTTCGAGCCAGTTTTTTTATTAATTCTCGAGATTTTTTTATTCCAAAAAAATTTTTTTGTCCCACATTTATTTGTTCTTTTAATATAGAAAATTTTTTATTTTGCAAGGCAACTTGATAGATACCTACATAACGCGCTTCCATTGCAGCAATTACAGGATGAAACTCATCTCGATAGTGCGCCAAGTCATTATAAACAGCGATCACATATTCTTCTTCTCGCGCTGCAATAACTTCTTGATAATATTGCAAGCCTCGGTCAACATTTCCTTCCTGCATTTTAGAGCGAGCCGATGCTAAGTCTGAGTGCGGATCATTTAATAACAATTCATCGGATGTTATTTCGATAGGAAAATCAAAATTATTGAGAGGATGCGAACTCGACATAATGATTTACATTCCGTTGTAAATGTTCAGTATTAATTGTACCAAGAACCACGCTGGTCACGCCCGGTTCTTGAAAAATAAATTCCAGCGCATGCCTGACTGGATTTTTTTCTGCGATCTTATTTAAATGTCCGCTCGCCAAGGCTTTCTTAATTAACACCCCTTTCGAAAGCGCCTGGGCGTGCTTAATCACCGCACGTTCAATTTGCTGGACAGGGTTAAACGTTATCATTACTACATCGGATTGCTCAACGGCTAATCGACCACCTTCAACAGTTTTAGTCGACATGCCAAACGCGCGAATCGACCCCGCCTGTTTCAACTCAGCCAGTGTATCGAACACGCGTTCACCTTCAATCAGACGTTGATCTTCACCATTGGAGTGTATTAATACCATATCTAAATAATCAGTATGCAAACGCTGCAGACTTCGTTCGATACTTTGGCGAATAGCCGTCGGTGAAAAATCAAAATAAGATTGTCCTGCTGTGAAGGTTTCGCCTACTTTAGTTGAGATCACCCATTCGTGGCGTCGATTTTTTAATAAACTTCCCAAGCGCGTTTCGCTTTCACCATACGCAGGAGCAGTATCCAGAAAATTTATTCCTAAAGATTGCGCGGTCGCTAGTAAATCCGCAAGTTCGGCATCGCTTGGCAACGAGAAAGCTTGCGGATAATGCACACCTTGGTTGCGACCGAATTTGACCGTCCCTAAACCCAGCGGACTAATCAAAATATCGGTATTGGCTAAGCGGCGACGTTGCTGCACAACAATTCATCCCAAATAGGCCGGGCGAGCGGTGGCATCGGCCAAGAACGTAACTCGCGAGTATCGTAAAGTTGCGGCTTTATTTCAGCCGTAGTTAATAACTGGATTATTTCATCGGCTAAGCGCGGCGCTAAAGCAAGTTTAGTCGGCCAAGCCACGATGGCATTTTCGATGGTCTTAGCAAATACACCATCCGGACGTTTACCGTTTGGCTGGGCCGGCTCTGCTCGATCCACCATAAAACTGGCGAACTGCGCGGTCGAAAAATCTAACCATGGAAATAAGGATTGCAATTCTCGCTGTGTCATTTGAATTTGCGTCGGAGAGTCGCGCGTCACGCCATCTTCGGCAATTTGTCCGCCCAGATACCAAACTTGCTGGCCATCGTGGGTGAGGTGGGTGGTAATGGTCATTCGCGGCACCGTGCCCAAACCCATGCAATGCGCATAGAGTGGGTAATTAAACGCCGTTTTCACTAAAACCATATGCAGTGGCCGGCGTTGCATGATGATATCAGCGAGATTTAGTTTTTTAAGAATCATTTCATTACCCGCCCCCGCAGCAAAAACATAGCGTTGGGCTTGAATTTGCACCACATCGCCTTTTAGGGTACGGACTTCGATTGAACCTATACCGCCCTGCTCATTAAGATGAAGATTGGTATCATCAAAGGCAGCAATCTTGAATAAGGCATCTTGATTAGGCTTTACTAATTCACGAACCAGCGACGGCACATCAATAACGATCTCGTCGAGAGAATAAATTTCACCCTTAAAACGCGGATTTTGAAAGATCGCTGGATAATGACTTTTATCCACGGCTTGTACTTGATTATTAAGGGCAAATCCGGCAAAAAACCCGGTTATTTTAGATGCTAATTTACTCGGCGACCAGAGATGTTGATTGGAAGATAAAATAGGTACTTCCCGAAGATCGATCTCCCCTTTGCCTTCCAAACAGCGCTTCCAGACGTTAGGCATATCCGCAATAATGTTGGCAGCTTGAGTCCAGGTACCTTGTAGGGCATATTTCATACCGCCATGGATAATTCCTTGCGATTTCAGTGTTTGGCCACCCCCTAAAGCACGCGCTTCCAATAAAATAGCGGTGAAGCCCGCTTTGCGGAGCCGATTTAATAGCCATAATCCGGCAATCCCGCCGCCAACAATAACGATGTCGGCCTTTACTGTTTTAATCATATAACCCTCAGACAACTTAAATGTTGGGAAGAATTCTCCCACAAGTAGAAAGGATGCAACAGTCTTGACTTTTGATTGACATTTAAGCCTTGTTTTCCTTAAGATAGTCGACCGTTAAAATGCACGCGAGTTAATATAATTTATGAAAAGAACATACCAACCAAGCAATGTAAAACGTAAAAGAACCCATGGTTTTCGCGCCCGGATGGCTACTAAGAATGGCCGCGCTGTATTAAGCAGACGACGCGCCAAAGGTCGCGCACGACTTGCCGTATAGCTTTCCGCAAACCCATCGTCTGAAAACTAAAAATGATTTTCAGACGGTATTTGACAAGCCTATCCGCGTCAATCATCGCTGCCTGTCGGTTCTTATTCGATTCACCACGACATCACTGGTGCGAATTGGGATTATCGTCAGCAAGCGGGTAGCTAAACAAGCCGTGATACGAAACCGGATTAAACGCATTATTCGGGAAAGTTTCCGGTTACAACAGCCAGGGTTAAGCGGAGCAGATATCATCGTCATTGCGCGCTCCGAATGCAGAAACATGGATAAAAAAAGTTTGCGAGAAGTAGCTGATAGCCTATGGCAAAAATTAATCGCATTACCGCAGCGGTAATGCTCACACTGATTAAAGCTTACCAATGGGGAATTAGACCCTATTTGGGTCATCATTGTCGCTTCAATCCTAATTGCTCTTCTTATGCAATCGAGGCTATTGAATCGCATGGGGTGATCAAAGGCAGCTATCTTATGTGTCGACGATTATTACGCTGTCATCCATGGTGTTCAGGCGGCATGGATCCAGTACCAAAACGCTCCCCCTGAATGACAAGGGTATATTATGTTTGAAAATATTTATGATTATATTCGCTTCGCTTTGTACGGCGTTTTGATATTCGTCGCCTTCACTTTATATCAGCATTGGAACCAAGAACACGTTCCGCCAGTCACTACCGCTATCAATCAGGTCCAGAATGTTCCTAACAATCCCTATATTCCTGAAATAAGCAAAGCTAACACAACTCCTGTGGCATCTGCGCAACCTAATACAACCACCACGGCCGCTACCGATTTATCCTCCGGTCAAATTATTCATGTGATCACCGATGTGTTCGATTTATCGATCGACACACACGGCGGCAATGTTATTGAAGCAAAATTATTAAAATATCCCGCCGTATTGCATTCCGCCACGCCTTTTGAGTTATTAAACAATAATCCCAACACACGATACATCGCGCAAAGTGGTTTACTAAGCAATGTTGGGCCCGATACGCCGGCTGGACAGGCAAATTACACTGCAGATAACACAGAATACACTCTGCCCGCTGGTCAAAACTCACTCGAAGTTCAACTGCATTGGCAAAATGATCAAGGCTTAAAAGTAACTAAAACTTACACCTTCATCCGCGGCAGTTACGATATCTTAATGACCTATGCCGTAACCAATGGCAGCTCCCAACCCTGGTCGGGACATCGCTATCTGCAATTATTACGCAGCAAAACACCCCCTGAGAATAGCCAAGGTGGCGGACTTTCTAATTTATCGACTTTTTTTGGCGCCGCTATTTCCACGACAGAAAAACCTTTTCAAAAAATCACCTTCAAACAAATGGACCAAAATAATTTGAACCTAGCCAGCACCGATGGTTGGCTGGCGATGTTACAACATTATTTCATTACCGCTTGGGTGCCCAATGGAACAGCTGAGAATGCGCAGGCGGATGACAATAGCTTGCTCTCTACGTTCAAACATTATTTTTCAACACCAACTCCACCCAGCAGTAATAGCGTTACTTACAATTATTATTCGAAAGTTTTACCTGATAGTTTATATGCAGTCGGCTTGATTGGTCCTGAGTTACAAGCCCAACCAGGCGCAACCATCAGCAGCCAAGCGAAACTTTATACTGGCCCAGAAGATACCGAACAATTACAAAAAATCGCGCCCAAACTAAATCTTACGATTGATTATGGTCTATTGTGGATTTTTGCTGTGCCACTATTTTGGCTGATGCAAAAAATTTATAACGTGGTGGGTAACTGGGGCTGGTCGATTGTGATTCTGACCATCATCGTCAAATTATTATTTTATAAACTTTCCGCAAAAAGTTACCGCTCGATGAGCATGCTGAAAAAACTGCAACCGCGCATCGAAATGTTAAAAGAACGTTTTGGCGACGACAAACAAAAATTTACTCAAGCCACGTTGGATTTATATCGACAAGAAAAAGTGAATCCAATGAGCGGCTGCTTGCCGATCATCATTCAAATCCCAGTATTCATTTCACTTTATTGGGTATTGGTCGAAAGTGTGCAATTGCGGCAAGCGCCTTTCATCTTGTGGATCCATGATTTATCTGCCAAAGATCCTTACTATATATTGCCGTTGTTAATGGGTATTTCATTTTTTATTCAACAACGCTTAAATCCGCCGCCACCCGATCCAATGCAAGCGAAAATGATGATGTTAATGCCGATCATTTTCACGGTGTTATTCTTGAAATTTCCAGCGGGATTGATGTTGTATTGGTTCGTCAACAACACGCTCTCGATTCTGCAGCAATGGTATATCATGCGCACCATTGGCGACGCTAAGCCTAAAAAGGCCAAAGCATAGCTGTCATGTCAATTGATACCATTGTGGCACAGGCGACACCTTCTGGACGTGGAGGTGTTGCCATTTTGCGGGTGTCTGGCTCGTTAGTTAAATCCATCGCGAGCACCCTCCTCGGTCAAGAGCTTTTACCGCGGCAAGCAACATTTTTACCTTTTCGTAACCACCAACAAGAAATTTTAGATCAAGGTATCGCTTTATTTTTTCCACATCCGCATTCATTTACCGGTGAAGATGTTTTGGAACTACATGCCCATGGTGGCCCCGTTATTGTTGATTTATTGCTACAACAAATATTATCGTTAGGCGCACGACTTGCCCGCCCGGGTGAATTTTCTGAACGGGCTTTTTTAAATAACAAATTGGATTTAACGCAAGCAGAAGCAATCGCCGATCTCATTAATGCCAGCTCAGAACAAGCCGCGCGCTTGGCGATGCGATCATTGCAAGGCGAATTTGCTGCGCGTATTCATGCTTTAGTCGAAAGGATTGTACGATTAAGAATGTATATAGAAGCGAGCATTGATTTTGTCGAAGAAGAAATTGATTTTTTAAATGATGAGAAAATTCACGAACAATTACAAACAATTCTGACTGAGTTAAACCATATTCAGGTGAATGCAAAACAAGGAAGCTTTTTGCGTGATGGCATCACCGCCGTCATCGCAGGCAAACCGAATGTCGGCAAATCGAGTTTGCTAAATTGTTTGAGCGGCAAAGAATTAGCCATCGTCACAGAAATTCCGGGAACCACGCGCGATTTATTGCGCGATTATATTTTAATTGATGGCATGCCAGTGCATATTATTGATACGGCGGGCTTGCGCGAAAGCACCGATGTGGTCGAGCAAGAAGGCATTCGCCGTGCTTATCAAGAAATCGAGAAAGCAGATTTGGTGTTACACGTAGTGGATGCACGGGATGATATCAGTGCATTAACCTCTTTCACGCAAAAAACATTTATCATCCGCAATAAAATTGATTTAACCAAGGAAAATTCGGGCGTGCAACTAGCCGCAGATAAAACCATTATTTCACTGTCAGCAAAAATGGGTATGGGTGTTGACCTGTTAAGAGAACAAATAAAATCTCATGTCGGTTATCACGGGAATAGTGACGGAATTTTTCTCGCCCGCCGTCGCCATCTCGATGCTTTGATACGAGCCACGCATCACGTTCAAAAAGGGTGGCAGCAATTAAAAACCAGCAAAGCCGGAGAATTATTAGCCGAAGATTTACGCCAAGCACAAAATAGTTTGGGTGAAATTACCGGGACATTTACTTCGGAAGATTTATTGGGCAGGATTTTCGCAAGTTTTTGTATTGGGAAGTGAGGTTTTATTGCTATCTTATGCAATGTGGATGAAAAAACTTGTAATCCAGCTATTCCGACAAACCATTCTGCGCTGACCATCTGATTGCGGGATGGGATTTAATATTATTTATTAATGCGCTGTCATCAGTTATCAATTCAGGTTCAATATTTGCTTTGTCAAATAATTGATTTAAAAATTCTGTTTCCTGTTTTGTGAGTGGCAATAATCGTTTAAAATTTTCTTGGCATTGTTGCACTAGATTTTCAGTCCAACTCGTTAAAGATTTTATATTCTTAATCTCATCTTTTTTTAGCAAAGGAACTAATCTTTTTCTCAGGTCATCCAGATTGACACCTATATCTTGAGCTGTCATTTTCCGCAAATCGATGGTGCGATTTATTGCTGAGTAAACAATTAAAGCTAAACGAAGTTTTTTATCTTCAAGTTTCAATTTTGTTAAAAGATGATGTGTATCAAAAATATCTCGACCTGCTTTTCTATCAATTAATGCAGTAAGTTTTCCGGCTGAGAGTTCATATTCATTAAGCACAGGAATATTATGAATCTGATAAGAGCCAACCTTGCAACTAGATTTTAACTCAATAGGCCAGAGTGGTATGCGATACATGAAGTTTAGATCAATTTCTAAATTACCCATTTGTCCTAATGCACTTGGATAACGGCAGATTATTTTCCCTCCAGCATGCCGACCAGGATTGCGGTCTAGTGTAAATCCTTTTCTTTCGCAGATTGCAGCAATAGCTGCTTGTATTAGTGGTTTATCTGCGAGCATTACATCCCGATCTATATTTCCTATGTAATTTAAATCAATGTCGACGGACAAACGTGGTAAATTAAATACGAAAAGATTTAATGCTGTTCCACCCTTTAACACGAATTTGTTTTTTAATTGAGGAAAAATTGAAAAATCAGCAAGTAAATCCATTAATAACAATATTTTTTCTAAATGCTCGATTTTAAATCCTGTCAAATTTGCTTCTCGTTGCAATTGATGTTTAGATAAAATCATTTGTTGGTTCTTCCCAGGTTCGTTTTATAATGTGGTTAGGAACTATCAGGTTCCATCGTTGAATATATTTACCTGATTCACGTTTCGTGCGCTCAAGATAATGAATGTTATTTGGCTTTTTTGCTTCTAATAGAGTTAATACATTTTCGTCAACATTGAATTGTTCTTTGTGTTGTTCGAGAAAAAAACCAAGCTTAGCGATGATTGTTGCATTATTAAGTAATATAGCATATTCGACCATCTTATCAAAATTAAGTATCTGAATATTTTCTACCGATCGCCATATTTCTTCCCATCCACCGCCATACTGTGGGCGATCTAGTACATCAACAACAGTTCGCTCAAGGCTGGTAATTTTTATATCTAATCCTTGACGATTCACAGTGATAACTTCGGCATCTATTTTATTTTTTTCAACTAAAATTTTCGGAAAAGGTAAACAAATGAATTTTGTTTCTTGAAAAGTAAATGGACGAATTTTTTGCTGCGACATTAAAGTATATTGATGAAATAGAGAATATGAAGCTCCGTGAAAATCAAAAGCTGTGTGATAGGCTAATACCGAATCTTTACTTATGCGACCAGCAATTAGATAGGAGTCTACAGCGTAAGACTTTATTGTGTCTCGTAATGAAAGAGGCACCGCAGCGAACAGGCCGCGACGTATGCGAATAATATTTTGTTTTTTTAGGTGATAAGCCAGTATTTCTTTCTGAGTATTAGAATTAGTTGTGCCTCGCGAAATTAGATATTCTTTAAATTCCTCGTGAGTAAAGACTGGATATAACTCAAAAAATTCTCCGATTTTCATTTGACATTTCCAATCATAGATACTATTTAAAATAGTATCTATGATTGGAAATGTCAAATATATATTGACACAATTCTTCGAAATAACTACAAATTAGTAATTATGATGAAAAATGTCAGAAGGGAAATGTCGGCCAGTATTAATTATTCAAAATCAAACTCTCTTAGATATTCAGCATCCTTCAACTTTAATTATTCCTTTAACTACAAAATTAGTGGCTAATGCCGAACCCTTGAGAATTAGAATTAATCCCAAAGGTGGCTTAGAAAAAAAATCGGATCTTTTAATCGATCAATTACGCGCCATCGATAACAAACGTTTGATTGACGGGCCCATAATGCGCTGCGATGACGAACTCATGGAAGTTATTTATGAAGCTATTTGTGAAGTGATGCAGATTCAATGAGTTTTATCCTTCAAACCGTGTGCGGCTATCAATGACTTTTCTATTCTTTATGGGCTGCGAGGGCGATAATCATTGTTCGCTTCATTATCACAACGACGGGCAAGAAGACAGCAAAAACCTAAAAGAAAAGATACACCTGTCATAACCCCATATACTTCGCCTGCAGTGCTATTGCAAGTATCATTATTTTTATCAGCGCTCAAGCTTGACATACAATCTGTTGCAATCAACCCAATAACTCCAACGATTCCCACCAATAGAACTAACACACCAAATGTAACACGTGGAGAATCACATATAATGCTCGCCGTTTGCTCGCAGCATTTAAAAAGACTATTGCAAGAGAGAGGAGTTCGTTTAGTTTCTTTTTCTTCTTCGGAAGCAGAACTCACTGTAACAATTGTCGAATCCGACTGCTGAAAATTTCTTTTTGCTTCCTTAGATTCATTTGATAATAAAGGAGTTGTCTGGCCGCCAGGCATATATAAATCTTATCATCATTAATATGAGCGTAAATTACCTCAAAATATCTTAATTTGCATCAAAAATCACTTATGAAATATTGAAAGAAACAATATCAAAGGCAGTTTAATCACTGGCGTGGGGATTGATTTGTTAAGAGAACAAATTAAAGCGCATATTGGTTATCACGGGAATAGCGATGGGATTTTTCTTGCCCGCCGCCGCCATTTAGATGCGTTGATACGAGCGACGCATCACGTGCAACATGGTTGGCAGCAATTGCTGAAGATTTGCGCCAAGCACAAAATAGTTTGGGGGAACACCGGGACATTTACTTCGGAAGATTTATTGGGCAGGATTTTCGCAAGTTTTTGTATTGGGAAGTGAAATCTCACCTGAACAAATCCGAATGCGTGCCCGTTCTTTCAAAAATAATTTCTTTCAATCCAGGCTTATATATCAATAACCAGTCAGGCTCTATATGACATTCACGTCGATTGGCATAATTTCCAGTTAGCCAATGATCGTAATATTTTGCTGGTAAATTTTTTTCTTCAATTAAAATTTCCATCGCAACATATAGCTTCTTCATTTCTTTACCGCGTTTACGTGCTAATTTAACGTCCTTCTCAAATCGTTTAGTGGTGATTACATTAAGCATAAAACATCCTTCTCATTTTTCATTTTTTATTTTTAACTTTTTAAACATATCTTTAGCATTTTTATGCCGCACTAAATTTTTTCCTTTATCAGTATCTGCAAATGTTTTAAGCGTAACCTCGTTGGGAATTTTAATCGCGAAAGGAATACCATTATTCAATTTTATTTGCCGCAAATATAATTCAATAGCTTCCGAAAAAGACAAGCCAAGTTCGTCCAATATATGCTCAACATCATGTTTTAATTTCGGTTCTATTCTCGCTCTGACGGTTGTCGTTCTCATTAATCACCTCTTGAAAGTATATAATCTAATTGTAGCCTATTTGCGCTACAAATTCGAGCAAGAAAACTTATTTGCAGTCAAAAAATAATTATGAAATATTAGTAAGAAATATCATCAAGGCATAAATCATGGACCGATATACTGACCGGCAAGCAGCTGGCAAAGCACTCGCGGCTGAACTCAAAGCTTACCGCAGTAATCCTGACGTTATCGTTCTAGCCTTACCGCGCGGTGGTGTACCCGTTGCTTTTGAAGTCGCAAAAGAATTACATGTTGCACTGGATGTTTTCATCGTTCGTAAATTAGGTGTGCCCTGGCATGAAGAACTCGCGATGGGCGCACTGGCCGCCGGCGGTGTGACCGTTTTTAATGATGATATTATTCGTGATTTAATGGTTTCCAAAGAAGCAATCCAACGCGTGATCGCTGATGAAAAAGCCGAGTTACATCGACGAGAACTCGCTTATCGTGGCAACATACCTTTTCCTGATCTTAAAAATAAAATCGTGATATTAGTGGATGATGGTATCGCGACTGGCGCAACCATGCGCGCCGCGATTAAAGCCTTAAGACAATTAAATCCTAAAAAAATTATCATGGCGGTGCCGGTAGCTGAATACAACACTTGCGAAAAAATGCGCCCGCTAGTCGATCAAATCATTTGTCCGCTGCGTCCTGATAATTTTTATGCGGTTGGTGCTTGGTATGAAAATTTTTCGCAGACCAGTGATGAAGAAGTCTATACCTTATTAAAGGAAGCGAAAAAATTCGCGAAAACTGGAACATCTCTCTCATGAGTAAATACCAACACGATGTCGAACACCCAATTATTATTCCTTATCGAAATGTCCTCTTAGACGGCATTTTACAAATCCCCGAACACGCCACTGGTTTGGTAATCTTTGTCCACGGCAGCGGCAGCAGTCGTTTCAGCGTGCGCAATCAATTTGTCGCGCGCACTTTAAATAAAGCGAAATTAGCGACTTTGTTATTTGATTTATTAACACCAGATGAAGATCAAATCGATGCGCAAACCGCCGAATACCGCTTTGATATTACGTTTTTAGCTGCACGTTTACTGGGTGTGACTGATTGGGTCCAACAACATTTAGCGGAACATACCATTAATATCGGCTATTTTGGCGCCAGCACCGGCGGTGCTGCCGCACTGGTAGCCGCGGCCGAACGTGTTGATCTTATCAAAGCCGTGGTGTCGCGGGGCGGTCGCCCAGACTTAGCAGATGCCTCCTTGCCGCAGGTGCGTGCGCCCACATTATTAATCGTCGGCGGTGATGATCCTATTGTGATTCAGTTAAATCAAACAGCTTTCCAACAACTCGACTGCGTCAAGGAATTAAAAATTATTCCTGGCGCCACGCATTTATTTGAAGAACCCGGAACCTTGGAGGCAGTAGCCGCTTTAGCACAGCAATGGTTTAAAAAATACCTTATTTAGAGCTCATTCCTGAGCCCTTTGGTAATGCCACTGCCCATCGGCTATAAACCCCCGTAATCACTGCCTTTTGCACCACATGACTTTTAAGCGCATCTTCCACCGCTTTGCCGTCAGCGCCTGCGGGCAAGGTAAGCTTGCTATCTAACGCATAGACGGTAAAAACATAATGATGCGCTGGGCCACCCATTGGCGGACAAGGACCATTATATTGCAGCTTGTCCCAACTATTTTTGCCCATGCTGGCACCAGCGGGGACTGGCGCACCTTCGAGTATTTGCTTGCTATCTTTGGGTAAGTTATATACCACCCAATGATACCAATTACCATTTGGCGCATCGGGATCATTCATGATGATCGCAAATGCTTGCGTTTTGGCTGGGGTATTACTCCAATCCAATTCAGGAGACACATCTTTGCCATCGCAAGTATACAGCGTGGGCAAAGTACCTTGATCTAAAAAACTATTGGTAGTGACCGCGAAACTAGTATCGGCAGCATAAGCAGGTATGGATAGAATAACGGACAATAAGCTGATTAGAATATAAAATAAGCGAAACATGTTCATCCTCCTTGAATGGTTATAGCATTTTAAGCTCATGCCCATTAAAATGTAACCCCTTTTTGATGTAATGACTATGATCGATTTAAGAACTACATTTGATGTCATCGTCGTCGGCGGCGGCCATGCCGGTACCGAGGCTGCGCTGGCGTCTGCTCGCATGGGTGCAAAGACACTGTTGCTGACCCATAATATCGAAACGCTAGGCCAAATGTCTTGCAATCCAGCCATAGGCGGCATTGGCAAAGGCCACCTGGTCAAAGAAATTGATGCGCTAGGCGGGGCGATGGCACGCGCGACCGATCAGGCTGGCATTCAATTCCGCATGTTAAATGCCAGCAAAGGACCGGCCGTGCGGGCAACACGTGCCCAGGCTGACCGAGCACTCTACAAACAAGCCATCCGTCATTATTTGGAAACCCAGCCGAATCTCATTTTATTCCAACAGGCCGTGGAAGATGTGGTCATTGAGCAAGATAAAGTGGCCGGTGTTATCACCCAAATGGGTTTAACGATCAAGGCAAAAACCGTCGTATTAACCGCAGGCACCTTCCTCGCTGGAAAAATCCATATTGGTTTAAATCAATATGAAGCCGGCCGTGCTGGCGACCCACCCGCTAAAGTATTGGCCCAACGTTTACGCGAACTGCCCTTACGCGTTGGCCGCTTAAAAACGGGCACACCGCCGCGAATTGATGGCCGATCGATTGATTTCAGCAAGATGGCACAACAAGACGGCGATTTACCTACTCCCGTATTCTCATTTATGGGGAATGTGGCGCAACATCCTCAACAAATTCCCTGTTACATCACCCACACTAACACCACCACTCATGAATTAATTCGCCAAGGTTTATCGCAATCACCGATTTACGCTGGCGTCATTGAAGGCGTTGGGCCACGTTATTGTCCTTCCATTGAAGATAAGATTGTGCGTTTCGCCGATAAAAATTCGCATCAAATTTTTATCGAACCGGAAGGATTGACCACACATGAATTTTATCCCAATGGTATTTCGACCAGTCTGCCTTTCTCCGTGCAAATTGAATTTGTGCGTTCTATCGCCGGATTGGAAAACGCCCACATCACGCGCCCAGGCTATGCCATTGAATATGATTATTTTGATCCGCGCGATCTGAAGCCTTCGTTAGAAAGTAAATTTATCGCCGGTTTATTTTTCGCCGGACAAATCAACGGCACCACCGGTTACGAAGAAGCCGCCGCACAAGGTTTAATTGCTGGATTGAATGCAGCGCGACACATTCAAGAACAAGAGGCGTGGACACCACGCCGCAATGAAGCTTATATCGGCGTGATGATCGATGATTTAGTCACCCGCGGCACGCAAGAACCTTATCGGATGTTTACTAGCCGCGCTGAATATCGCTTATTATTACGCGAAGATAATGCTGATTTGCGCCTCACCCCCAAGGGCCGTGAACTTGGCTTAGTGGATGAAACGCGTTGGCAAGCATTCACTACTAAGCGTGATAGCATTGCTCAAGAACAAGAACGGCTTAGTCGATTATGCGTGCACCCAGGAACTTCCGCCGCTCTGCAAATAGAAACACGGTTGGAGCAACCACTGACACGTGAATATCAACTTATAGAATTATTACGCCGACCTGAAATTACATATACGCATCTCGCCACCATCCCTGAGCTCGGGCCCTATGTGACAGATCCTTTTGTCGCCGAACAAATTGAAATTCAGATCAAATATGCGGGGTATATTGATCGCCAAGAAGAAGAAATTGAAAAACAATTAAAACATGAAACCTTAAAATTGCCTGATCATTTAGATTTTAATAATGTCATTGGCTTATCCAACGAGGTCCGCCAAAAATTAAATAATGTACGTCCTGCCACATTAGGTATGGCTTCCCGTATTCCAGGCATGACACCAGCAGCTATTTCCTTGTTATTAGTACACCTGAAAAAACGCAAAGCTTAGCATGCAAACCCTTTTTGAATCTCTGCTTAAATCTGCGCTTGATGATAATGGATATACATTTTCTGCCGAGATCATTCAGCAATTCAGTGTTTACTTAAATCTGCTACAAAAATGGAACCATGTTTTTAATCTCACTGCCATCGACCAACCGAAAGAAATGGTTTATTTACATATGATTGATAGCCTGTCTGCGGCGCCTTATCTGCGCGGTCAGCGCATGCTGGATATTGGTAGTGGCGCCGGATTGCCTGGTATCCCTTTGGCAATTATTCATCCGGAACAAGAGTGGACTTTATTAGATAAAAGTAATAAAAAAATCCATTTTATGACCCAAGCCGTCGCCGAATTAGGTTTAAAAAATATTCATTTAGTCGCCCAACGCAGTGAGGATTTTCATCCCAGCCAATGTTTTGATAGCATCATTAGTCGTGCCTTTGCTAGCCTGCGGTTAATGTTAGAGGTCAGCGCACACTTAGCTTGCCCAAAGGGAATTTTTATTGCTATGAAAGGACAATATCCGCAAAATGAATTAGCAGAAATTCCAGAGGAATTTGCGGTGCAGGGAGTCCATCGTGTGGCGATCAAAGGATGGCAAGTGGAACGGCATATTGTATGCATTGAGAAAAAGGAACCGACATGAGTACCGCTAAAATCATTGCAATTGTAAATCAAAAAGGGGGCGTCGGAAAAACGACTACCAGCATCAACTTGGCTGCGGCATTTGCTACCATGAAACGCAAGGTGTTATTGATTGATCTCGATCCTCAAGGCAACGCGACGGTGGGTAGCGGCGTGGATAAAACACAATTTACCCATGCGGTGAAAAGTGTTTTATTAAAAGAAATTAAAGTCAATGAAGCGATACGAAAAACGGTGGGTGAATATGATTTATTGCCCACTACCAATGAATTGATCGTCGCCGAAGTGCAATTAATGCAAGAAACAGACCGGGAAAATCGTTTAAAAGAAATTTTGCAAATGATCGCCAACGAATACGATTACATTATGATCGATTGCCCGCCCTCATTGAATATTTTAACGGTGAATGCCTTGGTCGCAGCAAATTCAGTATTGATTCCAGTGCAATGCGAATATTTTGCTTTGGAAGGATTGAGTGGATTATTACAAACCATAGAACAAATCCGCGCGACTATTAATCCAAAATTGACCATCGAAGGTTTGTTACGCACCATGTACGATGGCCGCAATCGTTTAGCGCTGGATGTGTCGGCGCAATTACTACAACACTTTCCGGGGCGCGTCTATCGCACGGTGATCCCGCGCAATATTCGCTTGGCGGAAGCACCGAGTCATGGCCTACCGGCGATTCAGTATGATGAAAAATCGCAAGGGGCAATCGCGCATTTGGCATTGGCGGGGGAAATGTTGCGCAGGGAAGAAATGGTGGAGTAGTTAATCTTTACGTTGTGCTTTCGCACAATTTTTCTTTATACAATACATGTCGATCAAATCGACATATCGTCAAAACATGTCGATTTTTTTCAATTATATCGACACGTCAAGAAAA